>QMCD01001953.1_pt1 | contig 26374 bp, 36 predicted proteins | sample 1821841 | NCBI WGS metagenome assembly QMCD01 (sample SAMN01991225, study PRJNA193472) | Termite gut metagenome, whole genome shotgun sequencing project. | isolation source: worker | host: Macrotermes natalensis | reverse complement strand
AACCGGCCTGCCGGTGGTGATGTCGATTGACATAGGCAACATGGCATCGGTCGCCAAAAACATAAGAGCATTGCTTCCGGAAGCGGAGCTGACGATCTGCGCCGACAATGACCACTCACACAAGCTGCCCAACGGCAAATCCTACAACATCGGCGCGGATAAAGGCAAAAGCGCGGCTGACCTGGTCAAGGGCCGGCTGGCCATTCCGTATTTGACGCCTGACGACAAGGCTCATGGCCTCAAGGATTTCAACGACATCCACGCCAAACACGGCCTGGATGCCCTGAAACGCCAGATGGACATATCGCTTAATAACACCCGAAAGGCGGAAACCAGCCTCAGCCGTTAGGCGGCGTGGTTTCCAGACGGCACAGGAGTTTAAAATGAAACAGTTCTGCGGAGTTTATTATGGCTGAAACTTCATTGGCAAAACGGCGTGAAATTCCGCTCACGCTGCACGAAAAGGGCGTCACGGCCGTGCCTACGGCCTACAGCGCTCTTATGGACGGTCCGGACTGGTGGGCTGCCAAGACCTCCTGGAACTACCTTGATAACAGGCCATATACTGATGAAGAGAAACGCGCGAGCGCGGAAAGGATCGTTGACGCTCTCTGGTCTGCGGAAAAAACCGCTGAACTTCGGGCCAGAATCGGCGATCAGGAGCCTGTGTTCGTCACGGTTCCAAGTACATCTAGGGCAAACGCATTGGTTCCGGCATTGGCGGAGAGATTGTGCGCGCAGTATGGGCTGGACAAGAATACGGCAGTGTTTGATGGCGAAAAAGCAGCAAAAGTGCTGCATTCCGAGCCGATGAAAAACGTGCCGCGTGAAAGCAGACCTTATGTCCCGCGTGAGTATGTGCTTCTTTCACCGCAGACGCTCAGGCAGCAAATCGCCGGCCGGGCCGTTGTCGTTGTGGAAGACGTATTTTCCTCCGGCGCTTCGGCTAAAGGTTTTTGCGACGTTCTGGCTGAAGCGCGTATCCAGGTGACGACCGTTGTCGGTCTTTTGGGCGACAGCAGGCTGGATTGCGAGCCGCAACTGGTTGATAAACTTCAACGCACATTGAAACATGCCGGAATTTCTGTTAAAAGCAAAGATATTGCCGCCGTCTTGTCAAGAGGGCAGGTCAATATCCTGATCGATAACATCAACAGGACGCGTGACCAAGATGAACACTCAAGAATTGCCGCAAACCTACAAAGGGTACTCGACAGTCGAACTGCTCGATATCTTGGAGAAGATTCCTGGCGGCCAGGCCAAGAATATTCCCATGAACACGATTTTGGATTGGGCGCTGCGGCTTAGTCAAGGACCTAATGTTACGCTTTATTCATGCACCGGACCTTATGAGGGTGACATTGATCCCAATAGTGTGGGTGGCAATTTATGGCTAACGTATGAGGCCTCGGAGTCTTGGGCGGCGTTGATGGCGGCAGTTGATGCTGGTGAGAATCCCGAGAGTGTTTTGACTTACACAACCGATGGCGGGCTCAAGTTGCAAAAGACCGAGGTTATTGATACCGGGGAGCCTGATGGTGGGGGCGCTGAAAATGCGCCCGAGATTGGTAATTCCCAATAACCTTAATTGCCTTCGTTCATAACACAATGGAGTCACAAATGAATCTTTTTTTGTTGTGACTTATACTTAGTTGTCCGAATGAATAATGGAGGTTTTGTGAAAATCACTACTATTTTCTTTGATGTGGGAAATACGCTAATTAAGCCCGCTAGTTCTGAGGCTGATGTGCTGATGAGTGCTGCTCAGAGACTTGGGATTAGCATAGATAAGCAGCTTCTTCAGCAAAATGTTCGCAGAATTATGTCTAAATACGAAGAGCTATTCTTGCCGGAGGACTCGCTTTGGGCTAGTCAAGAGCGTGCTGTTGGGCTTTATATGTCTATTTTTGAGAAGATATGTGAAGCATCCGGAGTAGGCGAGCACGGTAGACGTCTTGCTGAAATGTGCTACAAGCAACTGATGGATTCAAGCGCATGGAAGCCGTTTGACGATGTTATTGAGACTCTTGATGGCATTAAGGCGCTGGGAATCAGGATGGGGATTATCTCTAACTGGGATAAATCGCTTGAAGGCGTGATAACCGGCATGGGGCTAGGTGACTATTTCGACGAGATAGTTTCGTCGGCTGTGGTTGGGTTGTACAAGCCGCAAGTTGCGATATTTGAACTTGCAATGCAGAAGATGGGAGCACTGCCGAAAAATACGCTGCACATTGGTGATAACCTCGTTGCTGATATAGGTGGAGCAAGGAAAGCGGGTATCACGCCCGTGCTGATTGACCGTGTTGATAAACATGAACTTGATGAGTCGCTTATTAAGGTTGGCAGGCTTACAGAGGTTCTGAATTATTTGGATTAGTGAAGTGCTTAGAAACGGTAGTCTTGCTAGCAAATCCTTGGTAGTTGCTCGCCAACCAGCATGTCTAGGATGCGTTTTGAACCGTATGCTGTGCGGACGTAGACTTTTGGGTTGTTGCTGTCGTTGGTAGCAGCATCGTCTGTCGCGCAGATTTCGCCTATTATTGCTGCGTCCTCACCGTATTTTGTGGACTGCATGGCTGCTAGTGCCGCGTCTGCCTCATCTGCCGGAACCGCACACACTATTTTGCCTTCGTTTGCCACTTGCATCACGTCAAATCCCAACATGTCGCATACTCCGCGTACCTGATCTTTTGCCGGCACTGACTCCTCGTCCACATATATGGTTACGTTGCTTTGGTTTGCCAACTCGTTTAGGGTGGAGGCTAATCCGCCACGAGTGGGGTCGCGAAAGCAATGGGTGTTGGGTGCGGCTTTTAGCACTGCTGCCATCAGGTGGTTTAGCGGGGCTGCGTCGCTTTCTATTGTTGTGGATAAGGCTAGCTCTTCTCTGGCCGAGATGATAGCGATACCGTGGTCGCCAAGAGTGCCAGACACAAGTATGCGATCGCCAACCTGGCAGTTTGCGCCGGATAAGTTAACGCCGTGGGGCACCAGACCTACACCGCCGGTGTTGATGTAGATGCCGTCGCCGTGGCCGCGATTCACCACTTTGGTGTCGCCGGTTACTATGCTCACGCCGGCCTCGCGTGCTGTACCAGCGATAGATGCGCAGATCTTGCGTAGATTTTCAAGCGGATAACCCTCTTCAAGCACAAATGCTACCGATAGCCACTGCGGTATTGCTCCGGAGGTAGCCAAGTCGTTTACTGTACCGCATACTGCCAAGCGTCCGATGTCGCCACCGGGAAAGAAGTGTGGGGTTACAACGAAGGTGTCGGTTGTGAATGCCAGGCGGTCAGGCTCCTCCACATTTTTAATAGCGTTGCTTGTAAGAGGTAGCACTGCGGCATCATCGCCGCGTTTTAGCACGTCGGATCCGTATGCCTCGATGAACATTTTGTCTATTAGGTCGTGCATCATCGAGCCGCCGCTGCCGTAGGCTAAAAGTACTTGATCCATGTTAGTCCTTAATCTGGTATCGATGGTATGCGGCGCAGCTGCCCTCGCTTGAGACCATGCATGGGCCAATGGGATTTACGGGTGTGCAGACTTTGGAGTACAGCGGGCAGTCATTTGGCGACATCACGCCGCGTAATACCTCGCCGCACTTGCAGCCTTTGGGTTCAATTGTGGGCTCAACTTGTAGTTCAAAGCGCTTGGTGGCATCAAATGTGGCAAACTCGTTTTTGATCTGGCAGCCGGAGTTTGGGATGGTGCCAAGTCCGCGCCAGTTGGCATCGCAAGACTCAAAGACTTGGTCGATCAGCTGCATTGCTGTATGGTTTCCGTCTGCCATGACGGCGCGTTTGTAGGCGATCTCGATAGTTGCGCGATCTTGCGAGAGCTGCTCTAACAGCTGCGCGATGCCTTGCAGGATATCTACAGGTTCAAAACCGGTTATTACGCCGGGAATCCGGTGGTCTTTGGCGAGGAACTCGTAAGGTTCTACTCCAAGGATTGTGCTTACGTGACCGGGAAGTATTAGGGCATCGAGCTTGACTTCCGGGTCGTCTACCAGAGCTTTTAGTGCCGGCGGTACTTGTTTGTGCACTGCCAGAACCGAGAAGTTTTGCAGCGACTCGCTTTTTGCTCGCAGTATTGTTGCGGCAATTAAAGGAGTGGTGGTCTCAAATCCTACGCCCACAAAAACCACATTCTTACTTGGGTTTTCATCGGCGATCCTCAAAGCGTCGAGTGGGGAATATATTACCTCGATAGATGCACCTTGGGCTTTGCATTGCATCAGCGAGGTGCTTGATCCCGGTACGCGAATCATGTCGCCAAAAGTTGCGACCATGATGTCGGGGATTTTTGTAAGTGCGATGATGCGATCGATGTCGGCGTTTGATGAGACGCAGACCGGGCATCCCGGACCGCTTATGAGCTTCATGTTTTTTGGCATCACGTTGCGAAAGCCGCTGCGAGCGATGGCTACAGTGTGGGTACCGCATACTTCCATGATGCTGATGGGGCGGTCGATCTCTTTAGCCAGGCGCTCAATTGCGCTTATGAGGTGTTTGGCGAGGGCAGGGTCTTTGAACTTATCGAGTATGGTCATGGCTTAGCCTGCCAGCTCGGGGAATTCTGCTATTAAGTCCAGAGTCTCTTGCGCAAACTCCTCACTTACCACCTCTATAGCGTAGCCGGCGTGCACCAATACGTAGTCGCCTACCTGCGCGTGCGGAACAAGGTCTAGGGCTACGTCGCGTTTTATGCCCAATATGTCTGTTTGCGCGATGCGATTAACCGCGATGCTTTCTACTTTTGCCGGTATGGCTAAACACATTGTAGGTGCCTTTCTAGGTACTAGTGATGCCGGAGAGCCCAAACGTGAGTTTTCCGGGCAACATCCTTTGTTGTCCTGCGAGCCTGCGTTTGGATTCTTCGACTGCGCTGCTTTGAGCTCAGGATGACAGAATGACAGGATGACAAGGTGGTACTGCTTTTATGCGCCTAGAATTATGCCTTTTCTTGCCAGAATTGACAATTGTGCTAAAGCTACTGCTGCTTGACCGTAAGATATGCAGCCGTCATTGGCCGGCAAATCGCGGTTTGTCAGCACGGTAAAGCCTTCATTGTCTAGGTTGGAAATCGCGTTTTGCATCAGATAGCGGTTCATGAATACTCCGCCACCCAGAGCTACTGTCGAAAGTCCGGTGGCTTTGCGAGCTACATTGCTTATCTCAACTATCAGCTCTACTACGCTGTCGTGAAAGCGACGAGCGATCAGGGATGCGGGTTGAAGACTTTCTAAGTCTTCCAGGATGGCTTTTATAACCGGGGCGGGATTGATCTGTAGCGGCTTGATGTCTTCCGTTGTGCTTTGAGTGTTGAGATCGCCGAGGATATCAAAGTGGTATCGCTTTTTGGTCTCGGCAGGTGATGGTTCAGTGAGTATTTGGAAAGTGGATTTAGTGAGCGCTTCGCCAAGGTGGATTCCTGCTTTCGCAGGAATGACAGTGGGGGGTGCAGGAATGACAGTGGGGGGTGCAGGAATGACAGTGTGGTGGCGGGGTGCGCAGGAATGACAGTGGGGGGGGCAGTAACAGAAAGTGGTGTGGGTATGTTGTAAATCGCGGCTTCAAGTTCTATTGCGGCTTGGCCTTCGTAGCTGCTTTTGTTGCAGATGCCCAGCATTGCGCTGACCGCGTCAAACAGTCTTCCCATGGATGAGGTCATTGGTGAGTTTAGGCGCTTTTCGATGACTCTGTCTAAAAGCGTCAGTCTATCGTGCTCAAGTGAGTTTTTGAGCAGTGTCGCTCCGCGGTGCTCGCTCAGTCCTAATGCTTTAAGATACGACCAGGCCATACGATTCGGGTATTCGATCGCAGCGGCACCCCCGGGAAGCACTACTTGGCAAAGCTGAGCAAAACGTTTGTAGCTTGCCAGACCGGCGATAAGCACTTCACCACCCCAGATAGTTTTGTCATCGCCATAACCGGTGCCATCAAAAGCGATGCCGATCACCTGCTCTACCAAAGCCATATTGCCGTTTTTATCAGCAGCTCTTTTGGCTTTATGCTCAGCTAAGATACTCGCGATGTGGGCGTGATGATGTTGGACTTCGATGCGTGGTTCGTCTTGCGCGCGCGCCCATTTGCTTGTTAAATACTCGGGGTGTATGTCGTGAACGATCACTTGAGGTTGAATGTCAAAGAGTGTTTTATACAATGCGAGAGTCGCTTGCCAGGAATTAAAAGATATGGCATTTTCCAGATCGCCCAGATGCTGGCTCACAAAAGCTTGGTCGCCCTTGACAAGACAAAACGTGCTTTTTTGCTCGGGACCGGTAGCCAATATTTTCGGCGGTACCCAGTTTTCACTTTGATCGTCGTTGAGGATGGTAGGTGTAGGCATAGATTCAGCAATAGGCACAGGCACAGGTACAGGCACAGGTACGGGAGCATATCCGCGCGCGCGTCTTACCATATAGCATTTGTCGCCGATCACCCTCACCACACTATCGTCGTATCTGGAATATATGTCGCGGTCATTATCGAGAAAAGCGTCGGCAATTCCGCGCAAGAGCTCGTGAGCTTCGCCCTCCTTGGCGATGATGGGCTCTTCGCTGATGTTTCCTGATGTCATTATCAGCGGTGAACCTATCGTCGACATAATCAGATGTTGCAGCGGTGTGTAGGGGAGCATAACACCGAGCTCGACCAAGTTGCCTGAAACCGATGGTGCAATGGTTGAAGTTGTGTTATCTGTAGCTGTCACGTGACTTGGAACTGTTGCGTCGCTTGCAGCAGACCTGTTAGTTTTTTGCCTAAGCAACACTATAGGTCTGACCGAGCCTGTGAGCAGGTCTTCTTCCAGAGAGTTAACTTCGCATAGTCGCCTTACGTCTCTAAGCGAGCTAAGCATGACGGCAAAAGGCTTTGCTGTTCGACGTTTTCGCCGCCTGAGCTCGGCTACTGCGCGTTCGTTTGTTGCGTCGCATGCCAGGTGGTAGCCGCCCAAACCCTTTAACGCTATGATCTTGCCAAGTTTTAAAAGTCTGACAACTTCTTCAATAAGCCTATCGCTTTTTGCTTGAGTATTCGCGATGGTGCTTTCGCCTCCCGGACGCCATAACTTTAGGCGAGGACCGCAAGCAAAGCAGGCATCGGGCTGCGCGTGAAACCTGCGATCTGCCGGGTCGTGATACTCGGCGGAGCACTCGCTGCACATTTCGAAGTCTGCCATGGAGGTGTTTTTGCGGTCATACGGCAAAGCGTCAATAATCGTAAAACGCGGACCGCAGTTAGTGCAGTTGATAAAGGGGTAGTGGTAGCGCCGATCTTTATCGGCAAACAATTCTTTTAAACACTCCGGGCAGGTGGCGATATCGGGTGAGACCAGTGTGCCGCTGCCCAGAGCAGCACTGTCTTCTTCAGAGCTGTGGATTGTAAAATCTGTAAAGCCGTCTTCTTGGCTGCCTACCGTCTCGACGGCATCGATTCGAGCGGCTGCCGGCGCACTTGCTTTTAGCGAGTTGATGAATGTATCGATGTTTGCAGGGTCGCCTTCGATGTGCACATGAACTCCATCTATAGCATTTAGCACCCAACCATTTAGATGAAAGCGCTTGGCGTGCCTAAAAATGAATGGACGAAAGCCCACTCCTTGAACGATTCCGCTGATATGTAGCTTGCGTGCTTCGTTCACGATTTCATGAGTCCGATCATGAAGCGATCAGAGGAATTTTCCGGTAGTAGTTGTGGAGAGTTGTCCGTGTTTGACACCTTTAACACCAAGGATGCTCTCGGCGAGCTGCCTGATATTATCGCTTCGTCCTTTGAGCACAATGACTTCAAGGCAATTATGTGCGTCCAAGTGGATATGCATGGACGAGATTATTTGTTCGTGGTGATTGTGTTGTAGCTGGTCAAGCTTGCTTTGCAAGTCAGATGAATGATGATTGAACACTAAGGTTAGCGTGCCAACGATCTCTTGCATGGGATCGTCCCACTCTTCGTTTACCAGTGCGTCTCTAACAAGGTCGCGGATGACCTCCGAGCGGTTTTTAGCAATGCCACGCCGGGCTACCAGCGTATCAAATTGCACCAGCAGGTCTTCGGGTACAGCAACGCTAAACCTTACAAGTTCGCTCATGATCGATCAGACAAGATTGACCGATACGCCCGAAGACGTATCGGCTTCTTCTTCAACGGTATCAGCTGCTTCACTGAGCAGTGCTCTAACTTCGTCAAGCAAGCTTTGTGATTTCTGCAACAAACTTGCAGTCTTTGCCTGTCCGCCGTCATCAGCGCTGTGATAAGCGCGATGAACCCAGCGACGAGTTAGGGCGATCGCCTCGTCGATCTGTTCTATGTTGTTTTTAAATTGGGTGGTGTTAATGCCATTGGTACACATCAAATCACCTTTCTTGCTCTTTGGAAACTCTTTAGAGGCTTGGCTCAATTCTAGCCAATAACTCTTCTTTTCCGGCGGCACCTACTGAAAGCGCCGCAACTTCTCCACCTTTAAACAAAATCAGTGTGGGGATTGAGACTACGCGGTAGCGCTGGGCGATTTCCATTTGCTCATCAACATTTAGTTTGCCAACATTCATGACATCAGCTTTTTCCTCCGCGATAGCTTCAACAATTGGAGACACAGCTTTACATGGGCCGCACCATTCTGCCCAAAAGTCTACCAAAAATGGTTTTTCTGATTTGAGCACCAGTTCATCAAAGTTTTCAGTTGTCAGTTCTATAGCAGCGGACATAACATCCTCCTCTTATCCAAAGTACGTCGGGCTTACTAATCTCACAGAATAACACGAATTTGTTATTTCGTAACCGTTTAAGCCATATTATTGTGTTCATTTGTACAAATTTGACAGTCCTGTGACAAACACCGGAAAATCTGCATTTTCACTTGCATACCGTTGCTCTTTAATATATATTCCGTGCGAACAAAACATTGAAAAAGTTTTTCAGTGTAACCTAGCAAGGGAGTTGCACCGGCAACTACTAACGAGAGGAGTTAAAATGCCCCGTCCGATTATAGATACTGATGAGTGTTCAGCCTGTGGGATTTGCGTAGATGCATGCCAACAAGGTGTTTTGGATATCGTAGGTGACAGTGTCGTAGCAGTGAACGAAGATGCTTGCATCGCTTGTGGAGACTGCATGGAAGAGTGCCCGATGGGAGCTATAGAAGAGATAGAAGAGGACTAGCTTAACTCTTTACCTACCGGGAAATTTTGCTTGCTTGAGCTGCGCCCACACGCGTTGTTTTTCACTTACGTCTAAAAGCGCAGCCTCAAAGTTATCAACACCAACAAATTGTCTGCCCTGATAATTGATCGCTTTGCCGAGAAAATTATCGGGGCTGATGTTTTTTTCTGCCGATGTGAAAGCCTGTTTTAAGGCAATGTGTGCAGGTTTGTCGAGAGTGACGATGGTTAAGGGGTCAACGGTCTCGCAGATTTGCTTTAAGTCCTTTGCACTCAGCTGTGGTGTATTTTTTGGACTTAGCAGTATGCCAAACCAAGTACGAGTGCTTTTGCTGCCAAAACCCCATCCAAGATGTCCAAATGATTTGTCCAAGGCCAAGCCGTCTTCACCGCTAAAGGGTGGGTCGCCGCTTAGCTCGGCTTGTCCGGGCATGCCTTTGATCGCGATGAGTGAGGCCAGTTCATCTCCACAATAATAAGCTGAAAAAGGCTTGAGTCTTTCTATTATGTTTGCCCTGAAGTCCACCTTACTTGACCTTTCTGAGTGCGAAATTGTATCTATTTAGAGTAAAAGAATATCCGGAAATAGCAAGAGAGGCACCAAACAAATTGGCACTTCCCAAGTTGGGTATTGGTCGTTTTGTGCGTTTTGTTTAAGTTCAGATGTTGTTCGGTTCTTGATCGGCTTGCGGTGGTCGGGTGTTCGATGTTTTGCATAAGCTGTCCTCTCATACTGTCTTAACACTGAAACATTTACTGAATGGTTTTGGCAGTTAATAAGGGGAAAGGTAATGGGTAAATCCAAAAAGCGACTACTACTGGCTTTATTGTGCGGTGTTATAGCAGCATCAGCGATGGCTCTCTATGCTTCGGGTCTACAGGCAGACGCGACACAAGGACGTGAAGAAGCCTTATCTGCATATGGCGGCGAACAAGTTGAGGTATTTGTGACCACCAGAGATGTTGCAGTGGGCGAGACTTTAAGCGCAGACAACGTAGCGCTTCAGACCTGGATAAGCGATCTGTTGCCTGCGGGGGTTTTGAGCAATCAAGAGCAAGTGTTTGGACAAACTGTATTAATGCCTTTAATGAAGAACGAACCGGTTGTGGGTGCAAAGCTGGGTGAGCTAAAAGCTCCGGTAACTGTACCGGAAGACTTGTGTGCGGTGAGCATACCTTCAGATGACGTTTTGGCGGTGGGTGGTGCAATCAAAGCCGGCTCATATGTGACCATCTATTCCTCCGATGGCAGCGAAGTAAGTTTAATCGCCGAGGAGGTGCTGGTCTTAGACACCAATAACGAGTCAGCGATCAGCGCAAATGGTCAATCAGATATGTTTGGCGGCTCATCAACAAGGGCGGCTTTAGCCTGGGTAACGCTTGCCGTAGAACCGCAGAGCGTCCAAGAGCTCATCGCAGCTTCTTCAACGCAGCAACTACATTTGGTCTTGCCGGGAGGCGTTTTTGATGAATGACGATGCAGTTGCTTATGCTTTTAATTCTTACAGGTGGCGTGAGGGTTATCAAAGAAGCACGGTAAGCGGGCAAGATGTCTTACCTGTAAAACCAAGTGTAGCGTCGAATATGGAGCCAAGCGGTATAATTGTATACACAACCGGTGAGGAGTGCCGGGCTCAACTGAAGACTTGGCCTTCTTATGTATCGATCATCGTAAACAATGCTGCAGGTGACATAACATCTGTCAACTTGGCTGCGGCTCTTTGCATAGATGATCCTGAGCGTGATGTATATCTAATAGAAGAAAACCCTACAGAAGCCTTGGCTTTAAACGCACGTATTGCAGGCATTAGGGGAATCATTAATTCTGATCAGGCAGAGCGTTTGCTTACAGATTGTGCAAAGTACCATCCACCTGAGATTCAAATTATTAAACAAGAGTCGCCAAATACCGGTCAGGTGGTTGGGTTCTTCTCGGGCAGAGGTGGTGTTGGAAAAAGTACCATTGCGTTGATGAGTGCATTGTCTGCTCAAAAACGCGGGCTCAGCGTTGCGCTGGTCGATCTGGATCTTCAGTTTGGTGATCTTTCTTTTTTGGCAGGACGAGAGCCGTCAAGCAACATTCAGCGAGTGGCTCTGGCGCAAGTATGCAAGGAGTCAAAGCTACCTGCGCTATCTAACAGTGCACTAACGCTGATTACTGCGCCGGAGCAGATTGAGCAAGGTGAGAAATATTCCACATCCATTGAATGGTTATTAGATAGTTTGGCTGCGACAAAGGATCTGGTGATAGTTAACTCCGGGTCATTTTGGACAGACGTTCATGCCATAACGATCAAGCGCTGCACTCAAGTGGCTTTGCTGATGGATCAACGCGCCACCGCAATTGAAGCGTGTAAACAAGTCATGACTTTATGCGGTAAGTTGCAGATTCCTCAAGCCAGTTTTATTTACTTGCTCAATGGTTGTGGCAGAGGCGCTGCTTTTACGCCGGAAGACGTTAGTTTTGCACTTGGTGGCTATAAAGTATTAGGGCTTGCAGATGGCGGAGCGTTGGTGGATGAGTTGTTGTCGCTTGGGTGTCCTCATGAATTGCTGAGCAGCGCCAACGCGTTTGTTACCTCGTTAGATGAGGTTTTAGATACGCTTGTAGTAAAAGCCGTTGTGCAAAATACTCAGATACCTGCATATTCCGGTAACAGTAAAAAAGGAAAACTATTTGATCTCGATGCTATCCGTCGCTTCTTTGAAGGAGGGCAACGTGTCGCTACTTGAGTATCTGCAATCAACTACTTTGTTGGCAAAAGAAGACTTAAACCCTGTTACAGATTATCGCCAACTCAAGCTGGGTCTTAGAGATGATTTGTACAAAAAACTGCCTAGCGAGCATATTGCATCCTTGATCGCTGAGAAGCTTTAGCTTTGCGAGAGGTGACTGCTGTTTTAGAGCAGTTGGTCTTAAGCCTGCCATACAACACATTGAGTGTTTTTGAAAGGACAGCACTTGTTCAAGAGGTTCTCAATATGGTGGTGGGTCTAGGTCCACTCGAAGAATTGCTTAATGACCCTTCAGTAACAGAGATTATGGTAAATGGGCATCAAAAGGTGTTCTTTGAAAGAAACGGTTGCCTAAACGAGAGCGGCATAGTGTTTGATGATGACCAACAGTTAAGGATGGTCATTGATCGCATTGTAGGTCCACTGGGTAGACGCGTTGACGAGCAAAGTCCTTTAGTAAGCGCTCGTTTAAAGCAAGGGCATCGTGTGAATGTAATAATTCCACCTTTAGCTTTAAACGGTCCGGTTTTGACGATAAGAAAGTTTCGCGATGAGATATTTACATTGGATGAACTGGTAAGTATCGGCAGTTTAGACAGCGATATTGCCAAACTGCTTAAGTGGTCGGTGCTGGGGCGCAAAAATATTGCGGTTAGTGGCGGAACCGGTGGCGGAAAGACAACATTGCTAAATGCACTTTCTGCTGAGATACCTGAAAGTGAACGTATTATCACGGTCGAAGATGCTGCCGAACTACGCTTTTCCACACATCCGCATGTTGTCAGCTTGGAGTCTCGCCCTAAAAACATCGAAGGTTCAGGCGAAGTGACTATTCGCGATCTGGTGGTTAATGCTTTGCGCATGCGCCCTGATCGCATTGTGGTTGGAGAATGCAGAGGCGCTGAGGCCTTAGACATGCTACAGGCCATGAATACAGGACACGATGGATCACTTACAACACTGCATGCAAACTCACCGGGTGATGTGATATCACGCTTAGTGATGATGTCTCGCTACGGCATGGAGCTGCCGGTTGCGGTAATAGAAGAACAGATAGGCTCAGCGCTTGATCTTGTGGTTCAGATAGATAGATTTGCCGACGGTATTAGGCGGGTTACGCAATTATGTAGCTGTGAACTTATTGAAGGCAAGGTCAACCTAAGCTCGTTAGTGCGATATGACTTATCAGAGCAGAAATATGTTTGGAAGCAAACACCACCTTGGTTGGAGTCTTTAGCACACAACCCCCATATCGATTTGGGCGAAGTTGAAAGTTGGCAAGCATGTCTACAGCTGTCTTGATACCGATGGTTCCGTTGCTTTTATCAATTGGCTGTGCGGGGCTTTGTGGTGCTTTGGGTCTACCGGCTTTGATCGATCAAATGTCTCAAGCTTCAAATCGCATGCGCTTAAAAGGTCGTGTCGGTGGCGGAGAAGTAGATAGAGATGAAGTTTTTAGCGTGCTTCTACGCAATGGAGTAGTGTTATTTCGACCGCTTTCCAAATTACTATTAAGGATCGATCCGATCGTAAGGTTTTGCGGCAAGTTGGTTAAGTTGCTACGCATAAAAGGTCATAATACGAGTGTCAAGGTGATCTTAGAGCTGTTAATGCTCTTCGCAGTTTTAATCTTCGCATCGATATTTCTGCTTAGTGGTATGTGGCTTGTATCTGTGTTTGTTGCAATAGGCTTATTATTTCTAATAACCGCAAAAGTAAACAAAGCATATGCCGGCTTGGAAAGCCGTTTTGTCGAGCAGATCCCGGAAGCACTTCGTGCACTTGGAATCTGTTTTGGCGCCGGCTTTTCTTTGCAACAAGCCTTTGAGCAGGTCTCACTGGAAACTGAAGATCCGTTAGGTGCGGAGTTAAGGCAAGCCAGCTATGACATAAGTGCAGGTAAAAGCGTAAATGAAGCCTTAGCGGCTCTCGAATCCAGAACCAATGCAGAGGACTTACGTTTTGCAATTGTCGCGTTAGAGATACAACATCGTTGTGGTGGTAGCTTAAAAGATATCTTGGATAATGCAGCAGATGCGGTGGTGTCGTCTGTTGACCTGCGCAGGCAGTTAGGTGTCCAGACTGCGCAAGCACGGTTATCGGCAAAAGTAGTTACGGTGCTACCGCTTGTTTTGGTTGCCGCATTATCGCTTGCAATGGAAGGCTACTTAGCCGCATTTTTTTCAAGCTTTGAAGGTTTGATGATCCTATTTGTTGCAGTAGCAATGGAAATCGTAGGTATCGTGCTCATTCGAAAAATCCTTGGCGTCAATTTAGGCTGATTTTAGGTGGAGGCAAAATGATCTACATGGTTATAGGAATTGCATTTTGTGGCATTGCTGTTTTGCTGGTTACTTATGGATGGCTACAGCAAAAAGATATAGAAAAAAACCAGGCGCAAACAAAACTCAGACTTGGTGTAATGCCCACTAAACATGAGCGGGTTTCCCTGTTTAAATCGCTGCTGCTCAAAACTCCTTTTAAAAAGATCATAGAGCGTGGCATGAAGCAAAAGACACAAGCAAATGTATGAGCGCGATTTGCCGGCATGTTTAGAGGTTGTAGCGCTGGGCATGCAAGCCGGAATGGGTTTTGACCAGGCTTTTTCACTTTATACCGAGCGGTTTAATACGCCGCTGGCCAAGCAGTGCCAAACTGCATTGTCGGTTTGGCAAAAAGGACTAAAAAGCCGTGACGCTGGTCTTCGCGAACTGGCACAGCAAATTAATACACCTGGGTTTAAGCACTTTAGTTTCAGCGCGTTGAGGGCTCTGCGGTTTGGTGCACCTATGGCACCGCTATTACTTGATCTTGCCGAAGAGGCAAGAAAAGAATATCGGGCAAGCAGACAAGAGCTTGTCTCAAAAGCTCCGGTAAAGATGTTGTTGCCAACAGGAGTCTTAATACTACCGGCAATGCTTTTATTGGTAATGGGGCCGATCATTTTAGATCTGCTCAGAAATATGGGATAGAAAGGTTTTGAAATGTTTGGACAAGGTATAAAAAAAGCTGCAAAAGGGGTAAGGAAAAGCATGAATGAACGTGCAATCGGATTGTGCGTGAAAGCAACGCAGAAGTTGCGTGAGGTTAAGGGTCAGGGTACTACAGAGTACGCAATACTGGTTGGAGTTCTGGTTGTGATAGCAATAATTGCCGTTCTTGCTTTTAAGCCGGCGATTGAAGACCTGTGGAATGATATTCGTGACAATATCAATAAGCTTAGGTGATATTAATGCTTCAGCATGAGCAAACAAACGGTTTGGAAGAGTCCAAACAACAAGTAGAGACGACTCGTAAGAGCAAAATCTATGCGGTGTTTACTTGTTTGCTTACTGTGGTGATCCTGTCTTTAATGGTTGTAAGCATTGTGGTTCTGTCACATAGCAAAACGAATGACTCAGACAATGAAGTCCATGAGTTGAATGCTTCAAAATACGTAGCTAGTTTGAAAAATGGTGAGCAGCAACATTCACCTCAAGCCGGCGTTCGCGTTCCTGCACAGTTCTGCCCAATAAAGGTATCTAACTGCAAAGAGTTTCAGTATTTTAAGGGCGTTGGTATTGAGAGCTGGAAAACTAAAAGTAATATTCCTGCTAAAGAAGTAGCAACAGAGTTACTTGAGGAGCTTAGAGAGCAGAGATTTTCTCTCATCAAGGCAGATTACCTCGGTATTTATGGAGATTCTTGGGGTTGTACGGTCAAAAGTTCTGAGGATGAGGCGTATGTAATCTCGCTCATGTCTAATGATTCTGAAGCAAACGCAAGCGGTGAATATGAGCTGAACATAAACATTGTTCACATACTAAAACCAGCGCAAGAACCACAGCCCACAAAACACTAAATGGGGGAGCAGGTAAGGTAAATGGTAGCAATTGACCATAGCAATTTGGGTAAACAACTAAATAAAGTTGAGGCTGCAAGCAGGATTGCTAAAAACTCAATAAAGGCCGGGCTTGATGATCGTGGGCAAGCAACCGTGGAGTATGCAATTGTGGGTCTTGTTTTGCTGGCAGTGATCATGGGGCTTGTAGCAATTGCAGATCGTCTTGAAGAAGGTTTATTTGTCGAGCATGCAGCAGATAGTGCTTCTCACTCAGCCGGTCCAAATACGATGGGGGTTATTGGTGATGTGTTGTTATATTAGATCGATCAGTAATGATAAGCCTATTAATCAAGCTCTTAAAAATCAGTGCGGCCAAGCTACTGTTGAGGCTGTCGTCATGATCCCTTTGCTGTTTTTGCTGCTTTTGATTCTGCTTCAACCGGCAATTATGCTCTATAACCACATGGTAATGCAAAATGCTGCCGCTGAGGGATTAAGGCTGCTGTCAACAAGGGCAGATGTTGGTTCGTATAGTGCAGAGAAGTACGAAGGCTTTATTAAGCGTAGGCTGACCTCTATCCCACCGGTAGATATCTTTCATGCTCACACCAAAGTAAAAACTTGGGATATCGAACTTACCGGAGCTGATGAAAGTAACGAAGTGAGTGTAAAGATCACGAACAAATTAAAGCCATTACCTTTGCTTGATTTAGGAGCCGGTATTTTAGGCATTACCGATGATGACGGATATCTGACACAAACAGTGGAGGCTATCTCCACCACACAGCCTGCTTGGGTTTGGCGCTCAGGTAGCGGTTTGCCGCAGGAATGGGCAGCAAAATGGTAGCCAAGAATAAAGACACAGTTGATAAAGTAATTAGTGTGTTACTTATGTTTTGTGCAGGAAAACAAACTGTGTCTAAATATGGGGTTTGCGCAAAGGGAAGACGTGGCGGTTTAAAGCCTTTTTGGTTTGTCGAAAATGATGGTGGGTTTACCAGCGTAGGCGTGGTTATCGCTTTAACTTTGACATTAGCTCTTCTGTTTACATCAGCGCAGGTCTATTGGGTCAATTCAACTTCCGGCGAGATACAATTTGCAGCAGATGCCGGTGCACTTGCTGCTGAAAATGTCGTTGCAGAATATTATGTAATAGCCAGAATTGCTGATGCAGTTGTATTATCACTAAGCCTGTTTGGAATACTGGTCTATGGAATTGCAATTGTAGTAAGTTGCATTCCATATGCTCAGTCCGTAGGGTCAAAGCTGATGGAGTTTGGCAATAAAGTCTTTGAAGCGCGCACTAAGATATCTAAACAAGCAAACAATATGCTTGCAAAGTTACAAAAAGCACTTCCGTTCCTTGCTGCCGTTAATGCGGCTTCAGTAATATCATCAAATAAGTTTTCTCCACACGGAGAGGCAAATTATCAGGGTTTGGCCATCTTGGTTCCGCTCGAAGGTGAAGCTGAAAAGTTTGCTGACAATGAGGAAGCAGAAAAAGAAACAAATAAAATTGAAGAGACAAACGAGAAAACCGCTGAACAAACGGACGCTGCTGAAGAAGCCAGAAAAGAAATGGATAAAGCAAAGCTGGATGGGTATTTGGCTGATTGCGGCAGTGCGCCTAATTACTGTATGTATGAGCGAGCTTCGCATTTAGCGGGTTTGAGCGGAGCTAAGAATCCACACTTTTCTTCTGTTGATCTGTGGAAGTTTGAATATGCTCTGGATCGTGCGAAAGCTTATTATCCACAAAGAGCGGCAATCGAAGTGCCAACAGGCAGTTTGCTGGAAGAGCGAATAGACTCGCGAGTGCGTAGCCAGTTCTATCAATATGCGATTGAGGAAATGGCAAAAGGTTATGCAAGAACTGATGCGAGCGGAGCTTTGGACGCCTATTTCCCACTACTGGCACGTAATTACGATGAAATACGCAAAACACGCTTATATACCGACAAGATGTTTCCTGTTGATTCGGATGGCAAAATGCATGGTGTTTCGGACTGCTCGGAATTTTCAGGAAGCATTACGGCTTGGGGATCGATTGCAGACCTTGAGAGCGGCATTTATGTAAGCTGCACTAGTTGTGACCTAGGCATGAAAACAATAGGTAAGGTGGCCAGCGCCACGACAAGCACCAAGACCGGGTTTGAACATCACTATCGAAAGGTTGCTGAAGCAGCTGAGGCTTACAAACAAGCTTATACAAAATACAGTGAGTCCATAGAAGCTGCCAAAGGCTCAGCCAACGAAGCTTTTGACAGTTTTGAAGATGCTTTAGATGCCTTAAAAACGACAAGGCTTGATCCAAAACCTCCGGGCAGAAACGGTTGCATAGTATTTGCTTTTGATGCGATGAGCCATGCTATTCCTACTGCATTAGGCAGTGGCTTTGTATCTGGTGACGCGACACTCTCTCCACGTGTAGCTCTTTCGGCTGCCGCACTGGTAGAAGACACAGCCACAGAGGGAAACTCAATTCTGTCTTCGTTTTTGGACAGGGCAAAAGAACAATCAATAGATGGAAGCTTAGCCGATGCCGGCTTTGGCGTATTTGATGGCATATTGGGAATGTGGGGCGACTTGCTGCTTGGCTACACAAAAGGCGTTGACTCGGTAACAACAGGCGTTGGTGATCTGCTTCGCTCAATTCCAATAGTTAATAGCACGCCCTTGGCATCGTGGGCCGAAGATGCTTTGCAAGAGGCAATAAAATCCCTTGGTCTGGAGGGAGTGAATCTATCAGCTCCTAAACCGGTTATTGTAAACAGCATCCATGTCGTTAATGCCAGTGATTCAAAAGCAATTGAAGCAATTGGCAAGGCTAAAAGCGCATACACTTCTATACCGGGATCCGGTTCCGGAACTTTAGCGGACGGTTTGATTGATGGCATATTAGTTGAAGTTGAAGCTCAGGGTAGTGAGTTTTTAGACCGTGAGTTTACTGTGTTTACAATTTCATTTGGCGACATTTTTGGAGCACCTCAGATTCCCATAAGGATAAAGCTTCCCGAGGCAGTATCAAGCAAGGGAAAAGACAAGCTTAAAGAAGGGTTGGAAAGCGTGGGCTCATTATTAGGGGGTGGAGGAAATGGCGATTTTTGGCAATAAAGGACAAGCGGCAGTAGAAATGGCAGTGGTAATGCCGGTGCTGCTGGCGGTTGCAGGCATTGCCATAAACTTCATGATCTTTCTTGGAGATTCAGCTAGATTTGATAGAGTAGCTGCTGAAGCTGTGCGCACCGAGGCAGCATCACCGGGATACGGCAAATATAGTTCAGTTGCACGTGCCGGTGATGTACAAGCAAAGATTGAGCAGTCGTTTGCAGGCAGCGATCATTTGTCTTTTGATGTCTCGGTTGATGAGAGTGGCATCGGCTCAAGTTCCGACGATGATGGAAGCATTGGATTTTCTTTACTTCCGATGAATGAGACTTTTACTTGCACCATGAACTATCGACCATGGGGGTTTGGCGATACATTTTTCAAAGTTCGCTTTACCGGTATTCCACATACCAGGACTTATGTTATAGATCCGTATCGTCCGGGGGTGGTCTTTTAGTGAGTAAAAGTACATCACACAGTGTAAAAGTAAGCAAGTCAGCATTGAAATCGCAAGGCAATGAGAATTTTGAGCGCGAGACTTTCAGCCGTGCGGTCAAAAAACAAAATGTCTCAAAAAGCTCTAAGAGCAACAGGCAAAGGCGGCGTATAAAAGTGGCGGCTGTATTGATGGTAATTTGTTCTTGCGGGCTTTTACTCTTAGGTTTTCAGGACGCTCAAGAGAACCAAGCTAAAGAGGTTGGGGCACTTGAACACATATTAAGTGACACCTCGCTGCCATCTACAGACCCACTAATGTTAAGTAGCACGGTTAATGGATTAGAGTTTTTGGGGTCATCTGAAAACAACAATACACTGGGATACATGAGTGACCAACCGGCCAAGCAGATGATTGTCTTGATAGTAGCAGCCCTACAGACAGGTGGATGGATCCTTGATCACAATCAGCAAGCGGGGCTGATTAGTATGTATAAACAGGAGTCTTCGCAGAGTCAATCAACATATCTGCTCATTCAGTATATAGATGTAAGCGGAGGCTCTTCCATTGTGGTAAGGCAGTGGTGATATGGAGAGGGTTTCCGTAAGGCTGGCTTGCACGATGTTGGATCGTATAGTTGGGCTTCTTGATAGCAAAGTGTGTAGTCATGGTGAGCTTTTAATGATCGCACCTTGCAAAAGTATTCATAGTTTTGGAATGAAACAAAACATCGACATTGCTTTTATTGATAAAGATGGTCAGGTTTTGAAAGCTCTTAGGAGTTTGCGACCCGGAAAAATAGTCTCATGCAAAAACGCAGTGTGCGTATTAGAAAGACGCAGCTCGCATGATGCAGACGAGGTAAATAAAAAGTGGTTCAAAGCAGGGGATAAGTTAATTCTGAAAAAAGGTTAGGGGAAAAAATGAAGACATGCACTATTTGCTCAAGCACAGCGTTCGACGACATGTCTATGTGTTATGGATGTTTAAATCCATTTGAAAAGACAGCATCAATAATTCTGGAGGGTTGTACACCGGACATAGGCTATACGTTACCGGACTTAGAGATGTGTATAGAGGAGCCTGTAGAAAGAGTATATAAACCTATAAGTCAAAACATGGGTACGACAAGACCTAATGCCGCACTATTTCACGTTTCTACACCAAATCAGCCTAGTCGTGACGTTTATCTACAAAAAGCTGAAAACCAGGAACTCACAATCGGTACAGCCGACGACAATAATGTAGTTCTGCCGAACACAACAAACAACAAGCTCTCACTGCGCATTTTCTACTCGCACAAAAAGATCTGGGCAGAAGACATATCTTCTAGCCAACAAACATTAATAAACGGAGTATTCTTAACTGGAGTAAGAAGTTTGAGCAGAGGAACAGCAATTAAGATAGGAGAGACAACCATAGAATTGGTTGCGGTTTAGGCATTTGTCAGTATATAAAAGTGTAATTTAAGAATTTATTTGCGAAAAGTTCGCAAATCGGACACAAAATAAAACATTCTTGTTGGACACAGACGTACTTAATGGTAAACTAATCCACTGCAAGTGGGCGATTGGCGCAGCGGTAGCGCAGGTGCTTTACACGCACAAGGCCGGGGGTTCAAATCCCTCATCGCCCACCACCCAAAACAGCAGGTCAAAGGCTGTTTTTGTCCTTTAATCGTCTATTAGAAAATCCCCAAAATAATCAAAAATGGTTCAATTCTGGTTCAATGGTTTTAAAAAATACGTTTACAAGCTTACAACTTCGCCCATTTTAGGCGGTTTCTTAGACATCAATCTACCCATTAGTTCGGCTGCTTCATAGTCTTTGCTTGGCAGGGCATGAGAATAAATATTTAGAGTGATTGAAGGGTTCGCGTGTCCTAACCTGTTACTAGTTGTCACTATATCCACACCTTCGGAAACCAACAAAGTAGCCGCTGTGTGTCGCAAGTCATGAATCCGCAAATTTTTGAATCCGCAATGCTCACAAAATGAACGCCACCACCGAGCAAAGTGGTTTGGGTCAACAAAGCCGCCTAGCTCATTGGCAAACATCGGCGTATCAGAGTTTTGCTTGATACCGAGCTTCAAAAGATAAGCAGCTTGTTTAACTTTCCATTTCTCTAAATGTTCAACGGTGGCGCGATCTATTACGATCTTTCGTTTGCTGTGTTCGGTTTTTGGGCTTGCGAATCCGTCTATTGTGAATTGCTTTTGAATGTTGATACATGCACCCTTTGCGTCAAATCTGCCCCATGTAAGCCCCAGACATTCACCGCGCCTAATGCCAGTAGCTAAAATCAGCCGTATAGCTTCTGTTCGGCTCGTTCGCTGCATCTGCATTAAGTCAGCCGCAAACATGCCGCTAACTCTCTCACCCATAATGCCCTTTTTAGCGTGTTTTCGCTTACGCTGCTCTGTTAACCGTTGTTGCTCTTTCTTGTTCGGTCGCTCAATGCCAGTTGCATACTCATCAAGTGCTGCCACCATGCGGGCTAATTCCTCACAGTTAAGAAACTTCATTTCTCTCTTTTCGACTTTTAGGGGCTTGATTTTATCGGCTGGATTTCTCATTAAAATGTCTTGATTTGTTGCTTCTTTAAGAATCTTTTTAAGGACTGCAAGGGCGCGGGCTGTAGTGTTTGGTGTTGCTCCCTCTTTTCCAAGAGCCGCCATAAAACTTTGAATAGCTGAAACGGTGATATCTTTTAGTTTCACATTTTCAAAGAAGCGATTAAGCTTTGCGATTTGCTGTTTGTCATGTCTAATTGTTGCAGGGCTGTAGCTACCCAATGCCGCTCTATGAGAAACAAAACGATCAGCAAAAGCACCGAATGTGATTTCTGCATCATCAATTGATAGCCCCTGTTCTATTTCAATGCGGTATTGCGCCATAGCTTTCAAGGCTTTAGCTTTTGAACCATAAACAGAACGCCAAGGCGAATGTTCATATTTGCCAGTTATCGGATTCTTGCCAAGGTTAAAGCGAAAGCGGTAACCCGTAGTTTTGCCCTTGTTATTCTTGAACGGTTCAATTCTTCCTGCGCCATGAATGTTTCTCATTGCTTCACCTCTCAACCTTTATAGTTGTTCTGATTGTTTTTTAAGGGCTAATCTATTCTGTCTTGTTCGGCGCATACCAGCAGCAGCCTTGCAATTTCCGCTACAATATTTTCCGGGTTTCGGTTCTCCCTCTCGGGCTTCTCTATTTCGTAACTGACCAGCTCGAAGAGGGAAAATATCGCCACAATTATCACACTCTGCAAAAGCGCGTTGTGCAGCTTTTAAGTTATGTAAATTTATTGCTATTGCTTCGGTCAAAGTAACGCTTTTTGGTGCTGCATCGTTTAGTACGTCACCCTCAATGCGTGACGGAAAAAGGTATTTTCTGTCTGCTGTACGCTCTGGTCTGATTTTTTTATATGCATCCAAACTTTCAACACGCTTCCCAAACTCATCAACAAGCAAAATACCAGCATGACGGGGGATGCTCTCTATACATTTATTTAAGAATTTAAAGTTTTCTATAGGAAATCCAATGCCGTAATCCTTGCATTTGCTCCATTCATTTGCCAATTCCTCTGTGGATAGTCCTTTGCTGATACCAACAATTGTCTTGAAAATACTTCGTAATGCAAGGGCTGTAGCCCTTATCTCCGGAAACGAAACAATATTTCCTGCAATGTATGCCTTGCCTGTTTCAATGGAGCGAGAAATTTGATGCAAGGCAAGTTCCTTTGTTTCTTTGATTCCGCTGTATTCATTCGGGTGTTTCCTAGGTGAATAGTCCGGTCGATCAATGCCGTTCGCCACTCGTTCTATTATTTCTTTTCCTTTATCTAATTCTCTTTTCTGTTTGAAGTAGCCTAAGTTTCTTGAGAAATATGACATCTCCCAATGCATATTTTTTGCGAATGGAGAAGTTAATAGCCCGTATTTTTCTGAAACCTCTACAATTTCCTCTCTAGACCCATAGGCAAGTTTTTTTAATTCACGATCATAGAAAGTATCGGGCAAAGAATAATGCTTTACACCAGCCAATTCAGGATATTCCTGTGATGGTACTGGGGGTTCGATGCTCATGAGACCCATTATTCTTAAATCATCTGTAACAAGTTCGGCGGTATCAGAGTGGCAAAAAATTTCTGTTATTTGCCAAGATTCAAAATAATCGAACTCAATTTCAGGTTGTTTATCAACTATCTTTACAAAGAACTTCATGTTTACCTTATTCGTTGGCTTTTAAGATAACTAATTATTTGCAACAATGGTAACACATTAAGCGATAAGGTAAATAGCTAATGTCACTATTCGAGCCTGATTTTGATAATCGTGCAAAAATTGGTAGCGTTTTCGCAGGTAATCGCTATAGGACACTATGTTTACAATGTTCGCGTAATACCAATACTGTCTATTTAGAAGAAACGGAGTTAAAAATGATCGTGTTACAAAAGGAACGTACCAAGCTAGGACTGTCACAGGCTAAGTTATCGCGGCTGTCTGATTTGAACGCTGCTACAGTTTGCGGCATAGAGCGAGAAAGAATGAAGCCATGGCCGGGGCAACGCGCAAAGATTGAAACGGCAATGCGTGAAGCTGGTTGGACAGGTGCAGGGGATTTGTTCGAGGTGATAGCTGATGAATAGACCACTCAAGACTATGGGGCGCTGTAACTTGGCGGTTGGTGCGCCCCATGCCGCCACCAGTGAACCAAACAATGATAGCCACTCTATTTTAGCAGGTTACCCCGATGTTCTAAACACCGGGCATATAAGCGAGATTCTAGGAACTCATCCAAACACTACACGCGCATTAATTCACCAAGGAATAATCCCCGGCGCGTTGCGTATTGGTCGCAAGCTTTATGTTCCCCGCGCTCGTTTTATCGCTTATTTGGCAGGTGATATCAATGGATAACTACGAAAAATACCCACTTGCAACAGAACATGCCATACGCCGAGCAGAACGCAAAGACCCAAAAAACCGAACCCGCCACGACAAGATAATTATGGTGTTGACAACCGCGCCTACTGGTTGGGTTAATGGTCTTGAGTTGTCACTGAAAGCGGGCGGGCTTGGCATGAGCGCCCGAATCGCAGAACTTAGAAAGTCGGGCGTTTTAATATCTTGCAGACCTGACCCAAACAGACCGCCGGGCGAAAATTGGCATCAGTACAGGCTTACGACAATTGAAGATTTTAAGCAAAGCTTAGCAGCGTTAGAGGGTGATAGCTAATGGAAACTGCTCAAGATTTGGGCGGGGTTATCGCTGTTCGTAGAAGTTTACAGGGTGATCGCTATCGTCTCTTTTGGGAAGCCCTGTTCAATGGTGTTAACAACGGTGTTGAGCCAACAGAGTTAACGCCCTCTGAACTTAGTTTGTATCTGGTTTGTGTCGATGTTGTCCGAGAAGATACGCAAGCCGTGCTAGAGGGTGAAGAATGAAGAAAAATAAAGATAGCTTTTTGCTATATCGCTCATTCATTGAAGCGGCAAACAGTCTTGACGGTGAAAGGTTCAAGGTTTTTATTAATGCCCTGATGAACTTCGCGCTTGATGGTGTTGTGCCGGATAATCTTGAACCCGGTGAAATGGCTCTGTTTACCATCGCCAAGCCAAGCATGACAGCAGCAAAGAATCGTTATATTGCAGCAGTTGAGAACGGCAAAAAGGGCGGAAGACCACCCACAAGCAAAAACCAGAACAAGAACCAGAGTAAAACCAGTTCAAAACCAGAAGCTAACCTTACTGATACTGATACTGATACTGATACTGAAGCTGCTACTGACAATGAAGCTGTAGATGCATCTGATACTGATGATGAAAATGATTTTCAAATGAACGCCTTAGGAGGGTTGGGGGGTTTGGGGGGAAGGGAACCTATCAAAACCAGCATTGATGAAGTCGATGAAGAGTTAAAAAAACTCAAAGAAAGGAAATGCCCACATTGTGGCAGCGATGACATAATCCGGGGAACTGATGGCTTTCCTCTTTGCTTTAACTGCAAGAAAAACCTGTGACGGTGACGAGATGTAAGCAATTGTAAATGCTGTGATGCTGATGAAGAATAACAATCAGCGCAGACCACGCAACCCCGTTTTGTGGAGTAAGTACCTACCAACAATTAGAAAACCGTTTTGCCACACAGGAAAGTACCGCAAAATCGATTTTTACGCATCCAAGCAAAGACGATAAATAGAGGTTAACAATGAAGTGGATTGTAAAGAACCCGAAAGGCGAAAACGCCTATATGATTAAGTCAGTCAAAGACGGCTTGTATTTTGAGCTGTTCACATGGAGAGACGGCGGCAAAGAAATTCACGCATCCGGTAACAGAAAAGCGGGAATATCTAAACCCAGATTTGCTACTCAAGGTCGCTATCCTACAAGCCTTGAACATGCTTTCAGAATGATTGCTGAATGTATAATCCGTGACGATCCTACAGAAATTACCTACCAGACCGCCGAGGATATAGGTGTCATAAGCGGTCGAGTAAAGAACCTGCTAAACAGTTACGGCATAGAGGTTATCTGACCTTACTACTAGTAGCATCAGGTCTAGCTATACAGTTCATGCCGGGTTCATGCCCGGCTATGGCGTAAGGGAAAGTTACACCATATTTGACAAACATAACAGCACTTACAGGGGTAGCCATGTGCTGCCCCTTTGCTTTGTCTGGAAGATTGCTAGAGAGTTTCTAGAAGCTTCCTAAGTTCAACTTAGGGGCTGAAACAGTAAAATAATCTTGTTCATCGTTGAAGCGCATTAATTCGGAAGAAATAAAGCAGCCACCAAACAAGCAGAAAAACATGTTTCATCAATGAAACACAAAAAACGTTAATTCACTCTCAACATATAAGCACTAGTATATAATGCTAGCTAGGCTATGGGGGAACAGCACTACAAAGGATGAACAAAACGCATTACATCGATGAAACGCAATAAAATCACAAAAGCACTATCACATCTTGCAATATGTAAATATAATGCTAGCTAGGACGAGGGACGAGACCAGACCTACCCCCACTATCTAGGCTTGACTTTCAATTTGGGGAACTGTACGGGGATCAACGATTTCGCACACGCCTTAAATTTCAAA
>QMCD01000578.1_pt1 | contig 26431 bp, 21 predicted proteins | sample 1821841 | NCBI WGS metagenome assembly QMCD01 (sample SAMN01991225, study PRJNA193472) | Termite gut metagenome, whole genome shotgun sequencing project. | isolation source: worker | host: Macrotermes natalensis | reverse complement strand
TTGACCAAGGCGTCGGCCGGGGCGACCGTTTTCGCGAAATTGGCGCTCGTGAGCCGCTGTTTGGTCAAAACGAGAATCGCCGAGTATTCCCGCTCCGGCTTTTCATGTGCGTCTCCCTCTCCGGCATGAACGTGCCCGTGATCGTGCATGTCGTAGAAGCCGTTGATGTTGACGAAAATCGCGTTGTCGTTCGGCGTTCCCGTGGGGGCGAGAATGCCGACGACTTTGAACGGATGGTGCGTGAAACCGAGGCCCACCTCCTCCGCGGCGGTCGGTTCGAAGGTGTCGCCGATCCGCAGGCCCGACTTTTTGGCGGCACGCCATCCGACCACGGCCGAGAAGTCATCGTAAGGATCAATGTTTTTGCCCTGCGAGAATTCGTACTTGCGGTCGCCCATGTATTCGAGTTTCTCGAAAAATTCGGCCCGGGTCCCGACGATCGGGCACAGGCGAAAATGGTGGCCGATCGCGACCGGGATCGCCAACTCCACGGCCGATGAGAACTTGCCGCTGCGCAACTCCTTGAGATAACTGTCCGGAATGGTCCCGACCGGCGGCTTGATGTAGAAGACCGTGCTGAGAACGACGTCGAGCGCACTGCCCTTCGAGGGGCCGACAACCAGGTCGTACCCTTGGGAACTACGGTTGAAGGAATCGCTGATAACCCCGTGAATCACGATGATCATGACGACCAGCGCGACGCCGAGCGACATGGAAAACGCGGTCAACCCCGAGGCGAGGCGCCGATATCCGATACTCCTCCAGGCAATCATCCACAAACTCATCGTACATCTCCCCGCAATGATTTGGTCTTCCGGCTGAACATCGCATGCAGTTGCCGCGGCTCCCCCGGACCCCGCGCCGCCACGTTCCGCAAATTTCCCGCAAATATCCGAAACGGCTCCCAGTATACCACGAAAAACCGGCCCCTTTCAACCCACCCGACACCGAAATGATGATAGCGGGGGCACGTCGTGTTTTTGTCGGCGACTTCGCGACAAGACAGTCCGGAACGGAGCGCATGGAAGCCGGGAACGAAGTGCGGCGCAGCGGCCGGAGATGACGCCGTTCGGCCGTGTTGACATGCCGTACCGGCAACCCGGCGAGGATCATTCCAGCAGGGCCTCGACAAAATGATCGAGCAACTCCCTGAAAGGACCGTCGCCGCATTCGGCCGCGATTTCATGCGAGCGGACGGCATGGCGGCCGATCAGGGACCGGGCGGTCGCGAACACGTCGGCCCGTTCGTATAGTTCGCGAGGGACGGTCCGCATTCCCCAGCGCACGGACCAAGCGGCCGCGTTCTTCCGATTCGAGCCGTTCCAGTGCGATGGCCAAAAGAAGCGTCGGCCGTCGGTCGACCAGGTCCCGGCCCGCAAGTCGCTTGTTGCCGGGCTCGACGTCCCAATCGTCCAAATCGTTGCGAATCTGGAAACCGACGCCCAGGTGTCGGGAGTATTTGACGAGCCGGGAAACATATAAGGATACATCGGGGGACACGGCGGACGGAACGCCTCGCCCGGCAGACGCTGTCAATCCAGATAATACGGACGCTCTATCCTGTCCATCTTGCCTGTCCGGCCCGGTTGCATGTGCCGACATTGTCGTTGCGGCCAAGTGTACCCCGATTTGGAGCGCCGCCTCGAAGGCGGGAGCGGTCTTCAGGGCGTAAATTTTGAGAACCTCCGAGGAACTCAATCGCTCCAGTTCCGTTGCGGGCTGCGATTTCCAATACAGCTCCATTCCCTGGCCCTCGGTCAACCGGGTATGCGCCCCGCTCAATTCGGCGAGAATTTCCACGGCGGATGCACCCAGCCGGTGCCGCTGCTCGGCGATCAGGCGATAGCCGAGGCCCAGCAGGTAATCGCCCGTGTTGATTGCCGCCGGGATTCCGTGAGAAGTGTGCAAGGCGGGTGCCCCGTACCGGAACGGGTCGTCATCCTCAATGTCGTCGTGGATCAGGGAGGCTTTGTGGAAAATCTCGATCGCCATCGCCGTCCGTTTGACGTGGTCCGGGAACCCGTCGACGACGTTCGCCCCGTCGGGCAGTGTTCCGCCGGACCCGGTCAAGGCGTCGTAAACGGCAAGCATGATAAACGGACGGTAATATTTCCCGCCCCGGACGAGGAACTCGAAGCCGAGCGATTCGACCGTCCCAATCGCACTGGACGCATCGGACGCACCCGTTTCGCGCACCCGTTTACGGGGAAGCAGGTGTTCGATCGCCGGCGATTCAAACAGTCGGGCGGTTCCCCGCAAGAGGTGCAACATGCTCGGCGGCGGTCCCGTCGTCACCGAATGCGCCCGATCGACTGTGTGTTCGTCAGGAGGGATGTACGGCGTTTCGATCATCCGGAAAACGGCTTCGATCTCGACTTGGGAATCCTTACATTCGCCCGTATCGAGCGGTACGGCCATCGCGGGAATTCCGGCGATGAGGAGTTTCTCGAAAGCCCGTTCGAGCGATTTGAGGCAACCGACGCCGAGAATCGCGTCGATTTCGTTGCCGAGAATCGATTGCATGACGACCGGCGTTCCTTCGGCGATCAGGACGGAATAGCCGAGCGATTCGGCCCGACGTTGTAATCGGGAAAGTTCGCAGGCCCCGCAATGCCGGCAAAGAAGCTGGACATCCGAGTATTCCGCGGGACACCGGGTACTGCTTCTCATGCAGTGCGGCAACAGCAGCAGGCGGCGACCGTATGGGACGGCGGCGACGCGATCCCGCCACAACCGGCTCCCGAGGAGAACCATCGTCCATGCGAGAAAATCGCCCGGCAGGCCCGCTTTTTCCAGCAGGTCCCGTGCGGCCGGTTCCAACGTCCGCCGTGAAAACCGCGCAAAAGATTCCGGCCGTATTCCTTCGACGGCTTCCCGGAGACGCCGCCGGACCGACGGATCGAAAGGTATCCGTTTGTCAGTGTCGAAGAGCGGCGGTGTGTTCATGGCGTTACGGTCGAAAGGTGTCTTCGGCAGGCGATCACTCGGCCAGCGCTTCGAGAAAGAGGATGGAGCCGACCACGGCGGCCCCGAAAGAGAGGACCAGGATCGCGCCGCCGGCAATGTTCAGGGAGCGGCCGACCAGGGGATCGTATTCCGACGTCACCGCCCTGGCCAGCGTTTCGATCGAGGTGTTGAGCATTTCCCCGCCGATGACGATCGTGATGCAGAGGACGATCAGGCACCAGCGGAGCGTGTCGAAACGCCCCAGATACCAACCGGTCAGGAGCACCAGGATCGCCGCCAGGAAATGCGCGCGAAAACTGGTCTGCTGGTGAAGCGATTGGCGCAAACCCGCGAACGCGTCCCGGAATTTGGCGGACCATGTTCGTTCCTTGCGCTGATAGCCGCGTTCTTTTTTGGGCGTCCAGTATCTATGGCTCATTCGAAATGCGCTGATTCGCGGTCGATCGAAGTCGGATCGAAATTCCTCGGATCAAAGTTCAATCAAAGTTCAATCGAAGTTCAATTCGTGAAAAAAATTTTTCGGTCGCCCGGGGTTCGGCGGCGTCTGTTTCCCGGGATTGGAGGGGGCGTTCTCGTTTGCCTCTTCCATGTCGATCGGGGACGGTTCCTTCGTCGGCGAGGAACCGGAACGTTTGAGCCCGGCCTTTTCCATCAACGACCGGGAAAATATATCTTGGCTTTTCAGCGTTTCCGGCGGGGGCGGCCCCGTCGCACCGTTTTTTTCAGGATGATAATAAACCGAGAATTCGTGTTTCGCGATGCTCAACCGGCAGCCCGGGTCCAGGCGGCGGTCCTGTACCTTGACCCCGTTGACCTTGACGCCGTTGGTGCTGTCCAGATCGACGACGTACCAGTAGCCGGACGACAAAACAAGCCGGCAATGCCTGCCGGAAACGTTGCCGAACCGCAAGGTGATGTCGCAGGTCTCGCCACGACCGACCGTTAGCTCCTGTTTCACCAAGGGAATGTTGTCGCCGCCGCCGAACGGGCGAAGTTCGCCGTAAAGCATGAGAATGTCCTCGCTGTTGGTCGAAAATACGTACCGATACCCCAGTATACCCCAAATCGGCGTCCGTGAAAACGGGGTTTTGTGGTCTTCCCGAGTCGCACGGGCATCTTCGATGCACCGGCTAAACGAGTATACCGTAAACGGCCTGAAACTACGGCATGTTTTTTCCCACGCACAATCGCCTGCCGCTCGAACGATCCTTTTATGTCATTATACAAACAGAAGTTAGGAGCGAGTGAGTGCGGCAGGCAGTCTTCGCCGAACGACCAATGTCACTGCGTTTCCAGTATAACCGGCTAATTCAGCCCGACGGGCAACAACCCGATGGACAGTCGCCCCGACAGACGGTTTTTCCGGCATTGACACCGGCATTAACCCCGGCATTGGTGACGGCATCGACGACGCATTCGCGGATCATCCGGATGATTTTCGGACTTGCGCCGACCGCGCGCGCCCGGACATGGTGCAGGCCGAGCTGCTCACATCGCTCCCCGGCGAGTCGGTCGAGATCGTAAACGGTTTCCATGTTTTCACAGAAAAAACCGATCGGGACGAGAAAAACATTCGCAAAACGTTCCTCTCTTTTGATCCCGGTCAATCGTTCCACGACATCCGGTTTCAACCAGCGTTCCCCGGGTTTGCCTCCCCGACTTTGATAAACGAGTTCCCAATGCGTGTACGATTGAACGTGCGGTTGCAGGTGCGATCGCTCGCATGATTGCACCGCCCCGATCGGGGCGCGGAGCAACTCCATCACGCGACGGCATGCCGCCCGGAGTGCGCCGGTGTAAGGAACGAGCATGGCATCGGTTTCGGGAATGCTGTGCGCCGTGAACACGATCTTCGTTTTGGCCGCGCCGACGACCGGGTCGAAGTCCGGGTCGAGTTCCATGTGCGCCAATCCTTCGAGCATCCGGTCGGCGACCGCTTCCGGGAAAAGCGGATGTTCGCAACATGGCCGGATGAATTGAAACGTCGGCGCCCGGGGACCGACCGCCCGGCAGGCGGACTCCAGCGCATCCCGGTAACGCCGGCAACCCGGGACCGACGGGAAAGCGCTTGTCGCAAAGGCGACGGCGTGGCGGATTCCGTCGCGGCTCATTGCGGCAATCGTTTCTTCCAGATACGGATGCCAAAAAAGATTCCCCCAATAAATCGGGAACCGGAGTTCCGTCCGTCGGAATTCTTCGTGCAGTAAGGCGATAAGATCGCGGCATTCGCCGGGGAGCGGACTGAAGGAACCGCTTTCCCGGGCCAAGCGGTCGTACCGCTCCGCGACCATGTCGATTCGTTCGATCACAGTGCTGCGATCGAACGCGACATTGTGGCCCCTGAGGACATTCTCGATAAACGGGCGAACGTCCCGACTGCATTCGGGAGCTCCGTAAGATAATAACAAAAACGCGTCCATCGAACGAATGTCGTGAGTTGATTCCGTGAACTATACCGGGAACGCGATAAAAATTGAGATTTGATCGAGCCGGCTTGCCGCGCTCGCTCATCCTAACTCTTGTTCAGGCAATCACTTAAACTTGTCATTCGGGCGGCAGGCGATTGTTCGCGGGAGGAGTGCCATGCCGTCTGAAGCATATCCAAGGCTTATCTGCATGTCATTCTATGCAGGGTCCGGGTTTCTTACAACCCGAACGCCGGAAAGCCGGAGAAATCCGATGCTGTCAGTCTGATGCTGTCAGTCCGATGCCGTCAGCCCGGAGCAGTTAATTCGGAACTGCCAATCCGGAGCTGTCAATCACGAAATCATCGTTCGACGCCTTGCCGTTTGTAGCACTCCTCTTGTTTTCGTGTTTTCGCCGAATTGATCGACGGGGTTTGCGCGGGGCGAAACCGATGGTATACTGGGGCGGTATGCTAGGCGGTATACCAAGCGGTATGTCGATCAAGCGACATGTTGGAGGACCGTTGAAATTTCCTGAAAACCAACGTTGCCGGCCTGTTATACTGAAAACGGGGTCGGCTTCGGTATATCGCCCTATCACTGACCTTTTTGGTAATGGGACCCGTTTATGAGCGATCATTTTGACAATTCCGGCGACAATTCCCGTGACAATTCCCGCCGGCAAGCCGTTTCCGCGGCTCCGACCCATACGTTCGTATCGGAGCAGCCGCCCCAGGTAATCAATATCACCTGCCCGCCGCCGAAGCCCGCATTTCCCTTGTTCGGTTGCCTGTTTTTCCTGTTTGCCGGGGCGATCCTCCTGTTTTTCTTCCTCTTTCTCGTCGGGCTCGGCAAAATGGCCGCGGATGAATTGGCCAAACAGGACAAGGGGACCGGCTTGATCGAAAAGCGGCTGCTCGGGGATGCCGAGGCGACGGCCAAGGTGCTCGTTCTGGAAATCCAGGGCATCATTCTCGACGGTCAGGATTCGCACGTCTGGAAGCAGGTCATGCAGGCCGCCGACGACGCGGATGTCAAGGCGATCGTCGTTCGTGTCGATTCGCCCGGCGGTTCGGTTTCAGGCAGCGATTATTTCCTGTACCTGCTCAAAAAACTCAAAAAGGAAAAGAACGTCCCGGTGATCGTCAGCATGGGCGGCGTCGCGGCCAGCGGCGGATATTACGTCTCGATGGTCGGCGACGAGATTTACGCGGAGCCTTCGACCCTGACCGGCTCGATCGGCGTGATTTTCCCGCTTTACAACGGGGCGCGATTCGTGAAAATGATCGGGATCGAGTCGACGCCGATTACGAGTGGTCCGCTCAAAAGCATGGGCGGTTTCGCCAAACGGTTGACCGAGGAAGAACGGGCCGTCTTCCAATCGCTCGTCGACGACAGCTTCGCCCTCTTCAAAAAAGTGATCCGGGAAGGTCGGGAGGAGTTCGCGCAAAATCCCGAAAAACTGGATGCCCTCGCGACCGGGCAGGTTTATACCGCGCAGCAGGCGCTGGAGAACCGGCTGATCGACAAGATCGGGTATCTCGACGATGCGATCGAGGCGGCGATGGACCGCGCCGGACTTGCTTTCAACCCGGCCGATCCGAAAAACGGCTGCAAGGTGGTTCGTTTCAAAAAGCAGGCGGGCCTGGTCGATATCATGATCGGCGCGGAGGCGAACGCGGCCCGTTCCCCCGTCGATTCGCTCGAATCGGCCGTCGTCGACCTGACAACGCCGCGCGCGTATTTTCTTTGTCCCGGCGTGTTGCCGGTCGGCCGTGAAGGCGGAAATTGACGTGGAAAATCGGTGCCGGTCATGGACGCGGCGAATCGGCGAACGAATGCGGAGCGTGACGGAACGGGCGCCGACGACACCCGCGACGGATGGCGAATACGGACGAAATACGATTGGATTTTTGAAAACGTGTCCTACTTGACGATCATACAACCGGGCGATTTGGACCGACTGCTTGTGGAAATGCGGCGTTCGCCGTGGGTGGCGCTCGACACGGAATTCATTTCCGAAGGACGCTACGAACCGGAACTTTGCCTTATCCAAGTTGCAATGGAAGATCGGCTCGCCCTCATCGATCCCCTGTCGGTCGGCGCGTTGGAGCCGTTTTGGGAAACGCTTTGCGACGATGTCGGCGAAGTGATCGTTCACGCCTGCCGAAGCGAAATGGAGTTCTGTTTTCGAAGCCTGGGCCGGATTCCCGGGGAATTTTTCGACGTTCAACTCGCGGCGGGGTTTGTCGGAATCGATTTCCCGTCCGGATTTCGGACGCTTTTGGACCGGCTGCTCCGGCTCGATCTGGCAAAGGCGGAAGCCAGGACGGATTGGCGGAAACGCCCGCTTTCGCGGCTCCAGATCGAATACGCGCTGGGCGATGTGCGGCATCTGCGGACGATGACCAACAAACTCCGGCGGCGTCTCAAGGAATTGCGCCGGCTCGATTGGTACTACGAGGAAAACGCCTTGATTGCCGACCGCTTGGAACGGGATTTCCGGACGCCCCGGTGGCGCAACACGCCGAAAAGCGCAAACCTGAAACCGCGCGAACTCGCGGTCGTCCGGGAACTCTGGATGCTGCGCGACCGGATCGCCAAACGGAACAACCAGGTTCCGAACCGGATTTTGCGCGACGATTTGATCGTCGAATTGGCCCGGAAAGGGAGCGCGGACCCGAAACGGATCGCTTCGATCCGGGGCCTGCCGGGCGGGACGCGGTTGTTCGATGAAATCGTCGAAGCCGTCTCCCGGGCCTTTGAACTCGCTCCGACGGAGTGGCCCCGACCCTCCGAGCGGCATTCGTACCCGCAGTACGCCGTAACCGTGCAGTTCCTGTTCGCCGCGCTCGGCCTGTTGTGCAAACAGGAGGGAATCGCGCTCGGCCTGGTCGGCGGTCCGAGCGACGTACGGGAATTGGTCGCCTCTTCGTTCGGAACGTTGCCGAAAGGCATCACGCCCAGGTTGACGCGGGGGTGGCGGGCCGAACTGGTCGGTGATTTGCTTGACGATTTGCTCCACGGGAAAACCGCGATGCGCCTGCTCCGCGAGGACATCGAGAAACCGCTCGAATTCATCCGACTGGAATCGTTTGACGAAGGACGGGGCGAAGGGGGCGTGGGAGCCGGTTCGGCGCGGAGGTGACGGTTATGGAACAACTTCAATATCTCGACGACCATTTTCCAACAGTGTCGGCCGGCCTGGCGGTTTTTTTGCCGACCCTTTTAGTGTTCGGATTGTTTATGCTGAGCCTGTTGTGCGGAATCCGGCTCGGAACGATTCGCGGGCGCTGTTCCTGCGGGACGGCCAAACGGGTTTTGAACGAGATGGCCCGGCGTGCAAAACAGCCGCGGGAGGTTGCCGCGTACGATCCGCAAAAACTCGATCCCGCCGAATTGCCCCTGGTACACTGAAAACCGTCATCGTCTTCAACATTACGGCTCATGCGAGAGACCCGTCCGCCGATCGCCTGGAAAAGGCCGCTGATCCTGTACCTGCTCACCTGGGGAACGACGACCTTCGTCGGCCTGACCTTCGGTTCGATCGGGGCGGCGCTCACCTATTCGGTTTCGCTCATGTTGATCCTGAGCTGCCATGAATTGGGACACTATTTCCAGACCCGGCGTTATTGTGTTCCCGCGTCGCTCCCGCATTTCATCCCGATTCCGATGGAACCCTTCGGGACGTTCGGGGCGATCATTTTCATGGGAGGACGTATTCCCAACATGCGGGCCCTGTTCGATATCGGGATTTCCGGTCCGCTTGCGGGACTGATCCCGACACTCGTGTGCTGTTATTTCGGCATCAAATGGTCCCATGTCGGCCCGATTCCGCACAACGGAACCCTCGTATTCGGCGAATCGCTCCTTTTCCAGTGGATCATCGGGCTGCTGCACGGCCCGATTCCTCCCGGCATGGATCTGATGATGCATCCGTTGGCCTTGTCCGCCTGGGTCGGACTTTTCATTACCTCACTTAACCTCATGCCGTTCGGACAGTTGGACGGAGGACATCTTTTCTACGCCTTGGTCGGTCCCGATGCCCCGCGATGGGCACGACGGCTTTTTTGGACGGCGTTCGCCCTTGTCGTCTGGTATCAACTCTGGACGCTCCTGCCCATGCTTCTCCTGATCGCCTTTCTCGGGACGACCCATCCGCCGACCCGGAACGACAAGGCGTCCCTCGGCGTTTGTCGGCGTTTGCTCGGCTGGGCGACGCTCGCCTTCGTCTTCATCGGATTTACGCCGAACCCGATCAGGGTCGATCTCGAACAGGCTCCCATTCAATACGTTGCGCACGAGGACACGGTCGAGGGACTCCGGGACGGTACCGCTACTGGGAATGGCACTTCCGGGCCGTCGGCAGACACTGGGCTGTCGACAGACACGCCGTCCTTGAGTTCGCCGCGGAGGCTCCCCCTTGCGGGATTGCCGTCGCCTGATATACTGGGGGCCATTCAAATCTCACGAAGCCGACCGCCAACTGGCACGGGGCTTGAGCTATACGCGAGCCTGTTTTCTCGGAGAGTAAACAGGCGGCTGGACGGGCTGTGTTTACCAACGACTCAACCGGCTTCGATATAAAGACGTCGTTAATTAGGAAAGCGTGGGGAAAGACCTTTATGACCATCATGACCAAGGAAGAGAAGGCGGAAATCATTTCCAAATTCAAACAATCAGAAAGCGACACCGGTTCCTCCGAGGTGCAAATCGCCATTTTGACCAAAAAAATCAATGCGTTGACGGAACATCTCCGCGCCAACAAACGCGACCATTCCAGCCGTCGCGGCCTGATGATGATGGTGAGCCGGCGCCGAAGCCTGCTCGATTATCTCAAGGAACGCGAACCGCAGCGCTATGTCGACATCATCCAGGCGCTCGGCATCCGCAAGTAGGGTTTCCCGCCTGTCCGCCCCCCGTAAACAGGGTCTGTAACCGTAGTCCCGGATCGGGGTGCGGGGTACGGGCCTTTTTTTGTCGTGTTTTCAAAATTGTTGGAACCATTTGAAGTATACCGGAAACACAGCGAAATTGGTTGTTTGGTGAAAGACTGCTTTGTTTGGTGCAGACTGCTTGTTGCACTTTGTTGCACTCTCTCGCCGCAACGTCCTTGTAAATATCCGGTAAGTATCCGGTTGCACGTTTCGTTCGGGCAACAAGCGATTGTGCGCGGGAGGATTATCATGCCGTTTACGGTATGGTTGTATTTTTGAAGTATCCAATGTATACTGGAAACGTGGCGGAAACGGACATTCGGTCAAGTCTTCCTGCCGCACTCACTTGCCTTAACGTCTGTTCAGAAAAGTGCTTAAACGGCTCGTTCCAGCGGCAGGCGTTTGTTCGCGGGGGGATTTTCATGCCGTTTGAAGTATAATTGTATTTCCTGATGTAGTTGTATTTGTCGGTCATGCCGGAACTGATTGCAACGCTCCTGAATCGGTTTGTTTGGATTCGGTTCCGGTGCAGAAAACGTAGAAAGAGTAGGAACCATTGAAACACAGAGTTAAAAGACAGATCGGAAGCGGCGTCCTTTGGATTGAAACGGGCGAATTGGCAAAACAGGCCGCCGGAAGTTGCTTGATAGGATATGATGACACCGTTGTCCTGTGTGCCGCCGCGACGGGACCGAGCAAACCGGGCGGTGATTTTTTGCCGCTTACCTGCGATTATCGTGAACGCACGGCGGCGGCCGGGAAATTTCCAGGGGGATTCATCAAACGCGAAGGCCGTCCCAGCCTGAAAGAAATTCTTACCTCCCGGTTGATCGACCGCCCCATGCGGCCGCTTTTTCCCAAGGGGTTCTACAACGAAGTCCAGATTCTCTCGTTCGTGATGGCCAGCGATCGGAAACTCGATCCCGATATTCTCGCGATGATCGGTTCCGCAGCCGCCGTCGCCGTCTCTCCCTTGCCGTTCAACGGGCCGCTTGCCTCGGTGCGGGTCGGCCTCATCGACGGAAAAATCATTCCCTTCCCGGCCTTCGACCAGTTGGAGGAAAGCGACCTCGATTTGATTATTTCGGGGAATGATTCCTCCGTCCTCATGATCGAGGGTTTTGCGCGGGAATTGCCGGAAGACGTGATGTACAACGCCATTATGGAGGCTCATGGATATATCCGGCAAATTTGCGATCTCCAACGGGAACTGATTGAGAAGGTCGCCCCCGTCAAGCAGATATACGCGCCGCCCGCCTTCGAAAAGTTGTACGAGGCACTCAAAGAGAAATTTTACGACGCTTTCTGGTCCGCCAAACGGACCGTCGGCAAGTCGGCCCGGTATGAAGCCTGCTCCCAGGTCAAGCAGGAAGCCAAGGAATTGTTTTTCCCCCAACATGTTTCCGCCAAACCGATCGTCAACGGTCCGCCTGCCGACGCGATCGAAACCAATGACGACGGCATGCCGTCCGAGACATCCCGGGAAACGAAGCCCGATTGGACAAGCGATCTGTTCGAGACGGCGTGGCATGAACTGGAAGAACGCGTCGTGCGGGACCAGATTCTCAGCGGAACCCGGGCCGATGGTCGCGGTATGAAGGATCTCCGCGATATCGATTGCAAAATCAACGTTTTACCCCGGGTACACGGATCGTCCCTGTTCCAACGGGGAGAAACGCAAGCCCTCATCACCGTGACGCTCGGCACGGCGCGTGATGAACAGAAAGTCGACGGTTTGTTCGATGAATACGCCAAAAAATTCATGCTCGATTACAATTTTCCGTCCTTCTCGGTCGGCGAATGCAAGCCGTTCCGCGGGCCGGGCCGCCGTGAATACGGTCACGGCGCGCTTGCCGAACGGAGTGTGAAACCCGTTTTGCCGGATCCGGAAGAATTTCCGTACACCGTCCGCGTCATCAGCGACATTCTCGAATCGAACGGTTCGAGTTCCATGGCCTCGGTTTGTGGGGCGACCTTGGGCCTCATGGCCGCCGGCGTCCCGATCACGAATCCGGTCGCCGGAATTTCCGTCGGCCTCGTCAAGGAAAGCGACGAAAAATGGGTTCTCCTGACCGATATCATGGGAGACGAAGATCATTACGGCGATATGGATTTCAAGATCGCGGGAACGCAAAACGGGATCACGGGAATCCAGCTTGATCTGAAAATCGACGGAATCAGCCCCGACATGATCCGGGCGACAATGTCGCAATCGCGGGATGCGCGCATCCAGATTTTGCGGAAAATGCTCAGTGCGATTCCACGGCCGGCTGAGAATATCTCGCCGCACGCCCCGCGGATGCTCAAAACCAAAATTGATCCCGAAAAAATCGGTTTGCTTATCGGCCCCGGTGGCAAAACGATCCGTTCCATCCAGGAACGTACCGGTGCGTCGATCGATATCGATAACGACGGAACCGTGTTCATCGCTTCGCATGACGAAGCCAGTGCCAAGGCGGCGATGAACGAAGTGACCCGCATGACCGGGTCCGTCGATGTCGGCAAGGTTTATGAAGGGCAGGTCACAAGTATCAAGGAATTCGGCGCTTTTGTCGAAATTCTGCCGGGCCGTGACGGTCTTTGCCATATCAGTGAATTTTCCGACGAATATGTTGATAATATTCATAATGTATGCAAGGTCGGTGACCGCTTCCCGGTCAAGGTGATCGCGGTCGATGACCAGAATCGTATCAAGCTGAGTCGGAAAGCCGTGTTGCGCGATCAAAAACGCGCCGCGGAGCGTGAATCGAGCGACGAATAATGGCCTGTTCGTTTTTCATTCACGTGGGTCCGCATTCGTTGAATAGACGCATGTTCTTTTCCTAAAGGGTATTACGGCACAGCCGGGGACGAAGTGTCTTCGGCTGTCTTTTTTTCGGAATACGTTTGCCGTGTAAATTTGCGGTAAAAATGCGATAAATTTGGTTGCCGGGTGCTTGAAATTTGAGAAAATTCGAATACAACGGATAAAGTTATTCTTCCTGTTCGGACGAAAAGTGAAGAAATGATTTGCGTGTTCTTTTGTTTTTTTGAAAATCCGGTGCCATACCGTAACGGAATCGGTCGCATTCTCCGTCCCCACGGATACGGAAGCTGATAGGCATGGGGGCTAATGGAGAAGTTTTTCCGGTTTTGATGCGCAATGATCGGTTCAAAAAGATAAAGTAATTTCGACAAATGAAACGCGGTGGGTGTTCAACGCGTTTTCCGTTCTCGAATGTTTGTCGCACCATCCATTTTATAAGGACTTTAAGCGTGAAAACCACACTGAAAAGACAATACCCCGCGATTGTCGGTCGAAAGCGTGCTCATTCCCGGCTTTCCACCCATTCCTTTTCCGATTCTCCGGCGGTCCTGATTGCCGGCAATGACGATGAAGAATGGGATGATGATGAAGATGATGACGAGGAATGGGACGATGAAGACGAAGAGTGGGAAGAGGAATACGAAGACGACGAAGAGGATGATGACGAATGGGACGACGAAGACGATGATGAAGAATGGGAAGAAGTCGATGATGAGAATTACGACGACGAGGATGAAGACGAGGAAGAATGGGACGAAGAATATGAAGATGACGAAGAGGATGAAGACGACGAGGATTAGTCTCACGCCTTCTTTCGCTCGCCGTTTGCCGTCTCATCTCTGCTCGCGGTCCGGACAATCCCGGGCCGCATGATCGGAAGATTCGGCCCGCTAACGACATCATTTCAAGCGGGAGCTTTCATTTGGACAAGATTTCCGTTTGTATTTTGACGAAAAACAGCGAAAAAACGCTTGAAGCGTGTTTGAAACCGTTGTTGTCGTTCGATGAACTGCTGGTTCTCGATACCGGTTCCGAGGATCGGACGCTCGCCATCCTTGACGCCTATCCCCGGATTCGCGTTTTCAAACAGGATGGGATTCAAAATTTCGGGATGAGCCGAAACCGTTTGGCGGAAAAGGCTTCGAACGACTGGATATTGATGGTCGATTCCGATGAAGTTACGACCTCGGAACTGCTCGAAGAAATCCGTTCTCTCCCGGACCGGGCGGATACGGTGTACAGTCTCCCCCGGATCAACCATTACCGTAATCGGCCGATTCGGGCCTGCGGTTGGTATCCGGACTATTGTTTGCGACTCTATCACCGCTGCGCGACACGTTGGAAAGACCGTATCGTCCACGAGACGCTGCTTGTTCCTCCCGAACTTCGTGTTGTTCGGCTGCGCGGGGAAGTGAATCATTTTTCCTGCGAGGGGGCCGAACAACTTGCCCGAAAAGCGGTTTGGTATGCCGAACTCTTCGGGACGGATTTCGCCGGGAGGCGTCGAACCTCTTTTTTCGAGGCGTTCTTTCGCGCGACGTGGACCTTTATCCGCTCTTATTTTCTTCGTTGGGGGGTCGTTTACGGGCGCGACGGATTGACGATTTCCCTGATTGCCGCTTTTGGTTCGTGGATGAAATACGTCGTCCTGCAAGAAAAAAACGAAGCGATCGCGAGATCGATAAACGATAAATCGCCGCGCCACACCGAAATCGATTGACGTGTCAAAAATCGTTCAAGCCCGTGATGTAGGTGTGGCAGTGCGGGCAGATATGGTATCCCATATCGATTTCCTGCTCGCAACTGGGGCATATTTTCATGTGCGGCATGGTCACGGACGATTGCGAACCGCGGCCGTGTTCTTTCGGGGAGACGGCGGACGTTCCCGCGGCGCCCGCTTTGCGCAACGGGTCGGGATTCCCCAGAATATTCATGATCGCGCTATCGGAAATAACCGTTTGATGCAGGACCGGAATGCTTACCGCCGCCTTGCAAACGGGACATTTACCCGTCTTGCCGGCGTTGGATTCCTTCGCAGTCAAATGGTGGCCGTTCGGGCAGGTCAGTTGGATAGGCACTTGTTTCTCCTTTCCGGCATCGGGCGAAAACCCACGACGAAGACTCTCGGTGTCGCCGCGAGTGACGAGCACGCCTCCCTGCACTACCGCATTACACTACCTCACAGCATTGTGCCGAACGATTCATCCGGCAATTCTTCAATAATGCGACAAACACGCCTCGCCGCCTTGAAAAAGCGGGAATCGCGGCGTTTTTCACCCCGCTGTTGTCGCGCGCCGGTTTGCTCACACCGTTTTCACCCGCCAATCCAGACAGTATCATACCGTTTTTCAGAAAAAAAAGAAACAGGCCCTTGCTTTTTTTTCTGATTTCAACTCTGAATACCTGAAAAATTCGACGGGGGAAGGCGGGTTCAAATTTCGGGAGAAATAAGCTATACTGGAAACGCGGTGAAAACGGACATTCGGTCAAGTCCGCCTGCCGCACTCGCTCGCTTTTAACGTTTGTTCAGACAAGTGCTTAAACGTCTCGTTCGAGCGACAGGCGATTGTGCGCGGGAGGATTATCTTGCCGTTCGAAGTGTATACGATAGACCCGCGTACACTGAATACGGCTTCGATACGAAAGGAACCGTCCATGGGGATACGTTTTTTTTGCCCGAACGGACATAAAATGAATGTCAAAGCCCATTTGGCAGGCAAAACCGGGTTTTGTCCCGAATGCGGTGCTCGCATGAAAATTCCGTTTGAAGATACGCGCCCAAGCAGCAAATCCGGCGCAGGTCAACACAAAGACGCAGGTCAACACAAGGAGTCGCGTCCTTCCCGACCGGAAGCCGGGGGTTTTCAGGACGGCGCGGCAGCCGGGATCGATCGGCCGAACATGGCCGCCATGCCGTCGACGACGGCGAAGACGCTACCCGTCAATACGGGATCCACCTCGAAAAAGAATCCGCTGTTACTCGATCAAACGCTCATCTGGTATCTCCAAATTCCCGGCGGAACTCAATACGGTCCCGTCGATTCCCTCGTGGTATCCAATTGGATCCGGGAAAGACGTGTCGCTCCCGAAATGCTTGTTTGGCGTGAAGATTGGCCCGAATGGAAGGAGGCACGCCTTGTTTTTCCGGAAATCCTTCAATGAAAAACGCCTTTACGTATCGGTGAAAATTTTTGAACATAGCGACGACGAAGGATGCCGCGCGGTATTTCATCCCAACGGCGCGCAGGCGCGGTTGGGCCGACGAGCCGCAATTTATACTGGAAACGGCATGATAGTCCTCCCGCGAACAATCGCCTGCCGCTCGAATGATCCGTGTAAATACCTACATTAACACAAGTTGAGGACAAGTGAGTTTGAGGACAAGTGAGTGCGGCAGGCGGACTGGACCGAATCTCCGTTTTCATCGCGTTTCCAGTATATTCGCGGGTCTATGCGGGAAACGCGGTGCAATTGGTTGTTTGGTAAAGGTGGTTGTTTGGTGAAGGCTGCTTGTCGCACTCACTCGCCATAAGGCATTTATACCGAAGCCGGTTGAGTCGTTGGTAAACACAGCCCGTTTTAACCGCGTGGCCACAGCGTCGGAATGACTCGACATCACCTCTTATGACAACGTCGGCAACATGAAAATCAAGGATTTTTTCGAGCATTACGGGATTATCGGCAATCCGTTCGCCGAGGAAGATGCGCAAACGGATCTGGTTTTCAAGAGTCATTGCATCAAGACGACGTTTCACGCGGCGTGGGACAAACTGTTCGGGTCGGCTTCGGAGCCTTCAACTTCACTGGTTTTCGGTGAAAAAGGTTCCGGGAAAACCGCGCTGCGTCTGCAAATGGTCCGGGCCTTGGGTGAATACAACGCGGACCATCCCGATTCGCGACCGCTCGTCATCGAGTACGACGATTTCAATCCGTATCTGGATGCCTTCAAAAGCCGGTTTTCGCGCCGCCGTGCGCCCGAACGGATTCTCGATCAGCTCAAGGTCTGGGACCATCTCGACGCCCTCTTGTCGCTCGGCACGACCCAATTGGTCGACCGAATCCTGTACCCGAGCGAGGTTTCCTATCCGGCGGCCGTCGATGTGAAACCGATTCCCGTCGAACGGCTTTCCCGGCACCAAAAGCGGGATCTGCTCATGCTCCTGAGCTGCTACGATTGCTCCCGGAGTGAAGAGCCGCAAGCCCGATGGCACCGGCTGGCGAAAAAACTGGCCTTCCGAAGTTGGAAAAGCTGTTTGGGAACGCGACGGGAATGCGTCTTCGGAGTCGTCGGCTCCCTCTTGCTGTTCCTGCTCCTGGTCGTCGGATGGCGGGCCGGCTGGTTTGCCGAACGATTCGATTTCAGTGGTTTTTCCGGGCTTTGGACCGCGGTCAAGGTCCTGGTCGCCTGTGCCGTCGTCCTCACGCTTCCCTGGATTCCCCGGGCATGGAAATTCCTGTGCCGACAGTGGAAAGCCCGGCAACTGAGCCGTTCGTTGTACGTCATCAAACATCGCACGGGCACGTTGCGGAAAATGCTCTCCGAGTTTCCCGGGGAGGATTACGTGTCGTTGCCCCTGCCTGTCCGGCGGGAATCGGACAACCGATACGAACTGCTCATGCGATTCCAGAACATTCTCGGCGTACTCGGTTTTCCGGGAATGATCGTCCTTGTAGACCGGGTCGACGAGCCGTACCTGATTAACGGCTCCACGCCGTTGATGAAGTTACTCGTCTGGCCCATGCTCGACAACAAACTCCTCCAGCATCCCGGGATCGGATTCAAGATGCTTCTCCTCGATTCGCTTTTGCGGCTCGTCGACAAGGAATCGAAGGAATTTCACGAACGGAGCCGGATCGACAAACAAAACCTCGTTCGCAATCTCGACTGGACCGGTCCTTCGCTTATGGATGTGGCGAACGCCCGGCTCACCGCCTGCGGGTCCGGCCAAAACGGGACGCCGACGACCATCGACCAATTTTTCGACGAAACGATCGGCCGGAACCGGCTCGTCGAATCTTTTGCGAAACTCAAGGTTCCGCGGCATCTTTTCAAGTTCCTGTACCGCCTGTTGGCGACGCATTGCAGCGCGTACCCGGACGGCGAACCGGCCTGGAAAATTTCACCGACGACGTTCGAAACCGTCCTGGCCCTCTACCTGAAGGAGCGGGAATCCGCTGAACAACAACTGGGCGTCGTCTGAAAAATACGGTTGCGAAAAATACGGTTGCGAAAAATACGGTTGCGAAAAATACGGTCCGAAGGGTCGGCAGGGAGTGTGGCTTGGGAAATTGAGAGCGGCACCTCCCCACCCCTCCCCCCGTACGCGGGAAGGGAAGGCCGCACGGCTCGCACCCGGCTCCGATACGGGCATCCCAGAACCGGCATCTCAGAACCAGCTTCGGGTCGGCGCCTTTGCTGTTTGGTTCCCGATCGTCGAATACGATTGACTTGCGCTCGAAGAGGAATTGCTCGAAACGGAACCGGCCGGCGCATTGCTTTTCCCCGCGTTGATTTTGTTTGCGGAAATGCCGGAGGAACGATCGATTGATTTCCCGCAGGTGGGGCAGGTGTAAACCCCTGAAATCCGCGAACCGGACGAGGCGGCGGAAGCGGGCGCCCAACCGGCCGATCCGTTGTATTTGCTGCCGCAGGTGGCGCAAGTGGCGACGGAGGATCGCGACGCACTCGACGCCGTATTTCCTCGCTGGGCGAACGGGTTGATCGAAGTACTCCGTGTCGGTGTCTGCACAAACCTGCCGATTGAAGACGCTGCACTGATGGCCATGATATTCTCCCTGTATTCTCTCTGTTACTGCGTTCCCTCTGTTACTGTGCTCCGCATAAAAAGCGCCGCGTAAAAAGGAACCAAGGGGCTTCCGGAGCAAGGGGTTTCTCGAACACGGCGATGAAGCCCCTTTGACCGCGAACGTTGAGCCCGGCACCACGGTTCAAATTTTTCGCCGAGCGCAACATTCTTTCCGTACGCCCCCTGATTCCGTGATCCGTTTGCGCAAGCGGGGAAAACCGGCGGCGACGCCATCCGGCCAAACGCCGGAGATGCGTCCCCGTTTCGTTCCCGGAAGCGCACAATCCGATGAGCGGAAGCGATCCGGCCGACGAGCGGAAGCGATCTGGATTCAGTACGAAAAGTATCGGGCATTTCCTCCCGCCGGCTTTGTCGCGAGTGGTCCGTTTTTCACGTTCCGCCGGTGCTCCGATCCTGTTTTGGCGATTGTGCCGTTTCTACCGGAAATCACAGGCGGATTGTATCGATTGCTCCGGCGATACGGACATCGGGACTTGCCAAAAGGGTATCGTATCCGGTATAGTGGTATACCGGACACGGTTGAAGTCCCCTCCTATCACGTTTCCGCTTTCCGCCGACATGATACGCTATTTCCTATTGATTATCATCGCAGGGACCGTTGCGGTGCCGGTTTTCGCACAGTCGCCGCTCGACCGCCGGTTTCGTGATGCCGCTCAACGGGTATTTCCCTCGCTGATCACGATCGAAAGCCGGGTCATGAAAACGATTGACGGTTCGACGGGCGGCAAACAGCGTTCGGTGGAGGAAACCGGCATCGGATTCGCCATCACATGCAACGGCAAAGCCTGCGTAATCACGAACAACCACGTCGTGGCCGAGGCCGATCCGAAATCGATCCGGTTGACACTCCATGACCGGCGTTTCCTGAACGTCGAACGTATCATCGGGAATGAGGAGTTCGATATCGCCGTGCTTGACGTGGAATCGGCAGCAAGGCAATACTTGATCCCCGCCCCCCTCGGCGAAAGCGACCAGGTCGAAATCGCCGATTTCGTTCTCGCGCTGGGGAGCCCGTTCGGCCTGAAGGAATCGGTGTCATTCGGGATCATCAGCGCCAAAAATCGACGGAGCATTCCGAGCGGCAACCACCAGATGCCGTTGCAATCGTTTTTCCAGACCGACGCTTCGATCAATCCCGGCAACAGCGGCGGTCCCTTGGTTTCCGCCGATGGGAAAGTCATCGGAATCATCACGGCGATCGCCTCCGGCGGAGGAACCAGCGAAGGGGTCGCCTTTGCGATTCCGATGAAAAACGCCCTTCGCATCGCCGCGCAACTGGCCCAAAACGGCGTCGTGACACGGCCTTACCTGGGTGTCGAACTCGACCCCGGTTTCGGCCTCGAAGCCCACGTTGCCGCAGGGATCGACCGTTTGATCGGCGCGAAAATCCAGTCCGTGCAACCCAATTCCCCGGCCGCCGCCGCCGGACTCCGGATCGGGGACATCCTACTCAAATTCGACGGGACGGAAATCGAGGACAATCTGCACCTGATTCAACTGATCGCCCTTGCCGAGGAAGGAGAATCGCCGGAAATGGTCGTCCAACGGGACCGGACGCTTTTTCAGGCCCGACCGCGACTGACGTTGCAGATATCCCGTTGAGTGCTCCCTGATCCCGCCCTTGGAATCGTTACATTTTATGAGTACACTGCTGATCGCCGTCTGTTCGTTTTTCGGATTCATCGTCGCGTACCATACTTACGGGCGATTTCTTTCGCGAAAACTGTTTCATGTCGTCGCCGACGAACCGGTTCCCAGCGTGGAGCAACGAGACGACATCGACTTCATCCCGACGAACCGGTTCGTCCTGTTCGGGCATCATTTCACGGCCATCGCGGGGACCGGGCCGATCGTCGGGCCCGCCATCGCCGTTCTCTGGGGCTGGTTGCCGGCCTTGCTCTGGGTCGTCTTCGGGTGCATTCTCGTCGGTGCGGTCCATGATTTCACGGCGCTCGTCCTTTCCGTGCGAAACAAGGGCCAAACGCTCGGCGACATCGCCGGAAGAATCCTCTCTCCCGCGGCCCGGTCGTTGTTCCTGATCCTGCTCACCTTTCTCCTGGCGCTGGTGATCGCGGTTTTTTGCAATATCATGGCGACCATGTTCAACATTTATCCGGAAAGCGTCGTTCCCGTCTGGGTCTCGATCCCAATCGCGATGGCCCTCGGCATGATGGTCTACCGCCTGAATATGAAGCTGTTCTGGCCCTCTCTCGTTTCGCTCACGCTTCTTTACCTGGCCGTCTGGCTGGCGACCTACTATTTGCCGGAATGGAAAATCTCCGGCGTTGAGGGAATTCCGTTGCTCAACCCGACGATGATCTGGGTCGGAATCCTGCTTTTTTACTGCTTTTTCGCTTCGGTCCTGCCCGTCTGGCTGTTATTGCAACCCCGCGATTACGTCAATTCCCACCAGCTTTTCGTCGGCATGGGCCTTGTCGTCGTCGGCCTTTTTTACGCGGCGTTCATGGGCAAAGCCGATGTCGCCACCGCCGCCCCGGCCGTTCGCGGCGCCATTGAGTTGCAGGAGGCGGGAACGCCGCCGATCTTTCCATTTCTCTTCATCACCGTCGCCTGCGGGGCGGCCAGCGGATTTCACGCCCTTGTTTCCAGCGGCACGTCCAGCAAGCAGATCGCGTCGATGAAAGATACCCGGTTCATCGGATTCGGCGGCATGTTGACGGAAGGCGCGTTGGCCGTCGTCGTCATCATCGCCTGTACGGCCGGGGTCGGCATGGGAACGATCGTCGGATTCGACAAGGACGGTCCGGCGGCCCGGGCCTATGCGCACGCATCGCCGGATGCGGTAATCGACGGCGACATCGACGCATTCACGCTCCATTCGGATGGCATGTTGACGGGCCGGGAAGCCTGGACGGCCCGATACGGCGGCAAATGGGACGACATGAAACTCGGCGAACAGGTTGCCGTCTTCGTCGAGGGTGGTTCCAATTTCATCGAAGGAATCGGGGTTCCCGCGAAATTCGCGCATTGCCTGATGGCCGTCATGATCGTCTGTTTCGCCGCGACCACGCTCGACTGCGCCACCCGGCTTTTACGATACGTCTTGCAGGAATTGGGGCATTCGCTACGGGTTACCGCGCTGGACAACCGGTATTCCGCGACGGTCGTCGCCGTCCTGATGGCCGGGGCGATCGCGACCTGCCGCGGAATCAAATCGGACGGAACCTGGGGAGAATACGGGACCGGCGGAAATATCCTGTGGCCGCTCTTCGGCGCCGGCAATCAGGTGATCGTCGGGCTCACACTCCTGATCGGAACCGTTTACCTCTTTCGCCGAAAAGCGCCGGTGATTTACCTGTTGCTGCCCGCGATTGCGATGCTGATTATTCCGCTTTGGGGGATGATCTACCTGATTGTCAATCCCGATCCGAAAATCGGCTGGTTCGCCCAAGGGCAATACATGCTCGGTTTCATGGGCATCGTGATTTGCCTGCTTGCCTGCCGGCTTGTCGTCGAATCATGCCGTGCCGTCAAAAAGCTGAAAGAGGAATCCGCGCAAGAAGAGAAATCGGACGAACACGCAGAAAACCGCTGAGACGGGAAACACGGCCCGTTCAGCGGTTCTGGATCGGCGATCGCGGCCGGAGATCGCCGCTTTGGAGCAACCGGTGATGTTCGATCCGGACGCCGCGGTCGGTCAGGTCGGCGAGATAATCGACCACGGCCCGGGCTTCGCCCTCGTCCCGCAGGATTCCGGCATACCGGGTCGGCAGCATGTCGAGGTGCGTCAGGTGGAACCGGAACAGTTCCCGTATCAGGGCGGCCGCCTGCCGGCGCGAGTGAACGACCTTGGGATGACGATAGACGTTTTCAAACAGGAACGACTCCAGTTCTTTTTTCTGCTCGGCCAATTCGGCGTCCGGTCCCGCCAACGACGGGCTCCGGCGTACCGATTCGATGGAGTCAACGGCGGTCTCCTCCAGTCGGCGCCGCGTCGCTTCGAGAATGTTGCCGACCTGAATGTCGATCAGGGCATGGATGACCGCCTGCCGGAACTGTTGTTCGTCCAGGTCGCTCCAGCGCCGGTGGACGATCGCGACGGCGCGCCGCCAAAGGGCAAGTTCCTGCAACTCCTCCGGCCTCAGGAATCCCAACTCGATGGCGTCGTCCGCATCGTGCGAATCGTAGGAAACGCTGTCGGCGACATCGGTGATCTGCACCTCCAACAAAGGGGAACCGCACGACGGGTCGCGTTTTTTATCGCGTTTTTTTTCGAACTTGTATCGTTGTCCTTCGAGAATTTCCAGGGAAAGATTCAAGCCCGGAAAATCGGGGTAACGCCGTTCCAGTTTTTCGACGATCCGCAATGCCTGGATATTGTGGTCGAAACCGGCATGGGATGCAGTGCCGCCGTCAGTATCGTTGCCAGTATCGCTGCCAGTACCGTCGCCGGCGTCTTCGCCGCTGTAATCGCCGCTGTAATCGCCGTCCTTGCCGTACCGCCGAAGCAACCCGTCCAATGCGTCTTCGCCGGAATGGCCGAACGGCGGATGTCCGACATCGTGCAGGAGTGCCAGTGCTTCGATCAGGTCTTCATTCAGGCGAAGCGCCCGGCCGAGCGTGCGGGCCAAGTTGGTCACTTCAAGGGTATGCGTGAGCCGGGTCCGGTGATAATCACCCAGATCGCTCATGAACACTTGCGTTTTCTCGCTCAGCCTCCTCCATGCGGCACAATGAATGATCCGGTCCCGATCGCGCTGAAACGGACTGCGATACGGATGCGGCGGTTGCGGATGAACCCGGCCGGCGGTCGCGTCGTCCCGAAAGGCGTAGGGAGCAAAAAGCATGGGGGGATACTGTAAACGGGATCAAAACGGTAGTTTCATCGACGAGCATAACATCCGGAAAGAAAGGGGCGGAATCGACAATGGACAATTGATAATTGATAACGAAGAGGCACAATTCAAACGTTACGATAATGAATCCGCTTGCGTCCTCCCCGTTGTCCATTGTCCATTATCAACTGTCAATTATCCTCACTCCTTTCCGGCTTTTATTTCTGACGTTTTCATCGCGTTTCCAGTATGAATCAGCGGGGCACCGGAAAATAAAGCCGCCGCACTCCATTCGCCGTATCGCGGAGTACCAAACTGCGGATACCGGGATGTACCTTCAAATACCCGATGCCCGTATCGGTGACCGCCGTCCCCGAGAGATCGAGCATGTCCAAGCCTTTGCAGGTTTTCAAAGCGTGTAAATCCTCGTCCGTGATGTTGGTGTTCGCCAGCGAAAGAGAGCGCAGACGCGGAAATCGAATCAGCAATTCCCACGGCGTGTTTTTGAGCCGCATCCCCGAGAGATCCAGGTATTGCAGTTGCCGGTTTTTTTCGCCGATGTCAAAATCGGCACCACAATCGGAAAAGTCGATCGTGCAGCGGGAAAGATCAAGCCGACGGATTTGCGGCAGGCGGTCCAGGCATCGTTTCAAACCTGCGCCGGTAATCGACGACTCATGCAACGACAGGTCGGCAAGCTGCGGGCATTTTTCCAAATGTTTCAGCCCGGCGTCGGTGATCCGGGGACCGGCGAGTAAAACTTGCAGCCGGGGCGGGGCTTGGGGCGGAGATTCTCCTTCAGTATCAGTCAAAAACGCATTCAAAAACGCGAGCCCCTCGTCAGCGACACCGGTATTCCAGATATAAAGATGGTTGCACTTTCTCAGGTGCCGCAGCCCGGGGCCCTTCACCGGCGTGTTCGAAATGTCGAGATACTCGATATCGAGGTCATGCAGCCATTCCAATCCGGCATCCGTGACCGCCGAGTGGGATAAGTCCAATCTTTTCAGTTTTCGCAGGCTCGCCAGCGATTTCAGCCCGGCATCGGTGATACGGGGGGTGGAGTGAAAACGGAGTTCTTGCAATTGCTGCAACCGGGCAAACCGGGCCAAGTCGTCGTCGGAAAGCGCATAATTCCGCAGGGCAAGATATTCGAGGTGAACGCATCGGGCCAACGCCTCGGAAATGCGAGGGTCCATTATTTCCCGTGTCGCGATTTTTTCCTTGCTTTCGCGATCCCGGTCGTACGGAATCGCACCAAGATACCGGTACCGGTACCCATCGAGCATAACCGAAGCGTCGTCGGATACAGGATCGTTGAAAAACCGCAGGTTGGGGCATTTGGCGATGAAATCGGCGATTCCCCGATCCGTAAGGCCACGTGCCGGGGCGGGATACAAAAAACCGTCGATCTCGTTGATCTGCGGCATCAAGGGCAATTCCCGGGCGTTGGCATCGTTCATGAGAATGCGGCGTATCCTCACACGGTGGAGCGTCCGTGTCTTCAGGATCGTGTGGAGATAGGTCGCCGGCAGCGCGTTTCGAAAATCGATATTCTCCACGAACGGCATCCGGGAAAGCATTCTCATTTCCCGTTCGGCCCCGGGATCGCTCTCGCGAAAGGCCAGCACGACATGGTAAACCGGCCGGAAATGTTGAACGCCCAGTTTGATTCGCAACGTTTCCGCAAATCCCCGTGGGGGGTTGGAATAATGCACTTCGCGGACATCCATTTTCCCCGTCAGCGCCGCCAAAATCCGGTCCTGCCGGGCATACGGCTCGACGTACAGGAGCCAAACGGTAAGAAGCACGGTCACCAAGACACCGCCGGTTCCCAAGGGAACCAGCCAAAATCCGAAACGCCGTTCTCTTGAAGAATGTGCCGCCATGTCGGTCAGCCGATGGCCAAGGTTTCGATCTGTTTGATTTTTTCGATTCGAAGGCCGTGGCGGCCTCCTTCGAAATTCGTGGCGAGCCAATGCCCGACCATCGCGATGCAGGCTTCGACGCCCAGCATATCGGAAGACAAGCACAAGATGTTCGCATCGTTGTGTTTACGGGAAAGCTCCGCGGTCACGGCATTATGGCAGGGGGCGGCCCGGATACCGCGAAACTTGTTCGCGACGATACACATGCCGATACCGGCTCCGCAAATGAGGATGCCTCGATCCGCTTCCCGGTTCGCGACGCGCCGGGCGGCCTGCGAGGCGACCGTGGGATAATCGTTGGCATCGGAATCGTCCCCGCCGCCGATTTCCATGACCGCATGTCCTGCCTGCGCCAAGCGTTCCGCCAACGTTTGCCGCAACTCGCTTCCGCGTTGATCGCTTCCAAGTATGATTCGCATAGTCAGCCTTCAATCAGAAAAAAGAACGGTTTGAACCGGATGGAACCGCGACGGCTCCCGATGGGCAACCACGACATCGTTTGATTTTTCCCGGAGACCCGTATCGCCCGATCATCCCTCGTGTCGTGGCCCGCCGTTTTGGACATCCGTTGCCGAGTAAGTGATTTTATAACAGAAATCACCGTCCGATACAACCTCGCCGGGCCGTACCGGTAAAGAAAAAAACGACAACGGAAAAACGATGCCGGTCGTTCCCAAAAGAATCGATGAACGGGAAAATAGGCAAGTTATACTGGCAACGCGATGAAAACGAACGTTTGGTCAAGTCCGCCTGCCGCACTCACT
>QMCD01000629.1_pt1 | contig 26467 bp, 21 predicted proteins | sample 1821841 | NCBI WGS metagenome assembly QMCD01 (sample SAMN01991225, study PRJNA193472) | Termite gut metagenome, whole genome shotgun sequencing project. | isolation source: worker | host: Macrotermes natalensis | reverse complement strand
TTATGGAATTACAAAAGCAGCTGGAGAGTTTTTTAATGAGAAAGATCTTGTTATAAGGAGTGATTTCTGGGGTCCTGATAACAAAAAAAATGGAACAGGAATATTTAATTGGTTCTTAAAACAGAAAGGTGAGATTTCTGCATATACTAATGTTTTTTTTAATGGTATTAGTAATGTGGAATTTGCTCGTGTTGCTGTTGATCTTCTTTCTTATTCCGGAATAATACATTTGGGTGTAAATGAAGCCATAGCAAAGGGGATTCTTCTTGAAAAGATAAAAAAAGTATTTAACCTTACTTCAGTTGAATGTATTCCAGATAATAGTATTCATAAAACGGTAAATCTTCAAAGCAGAAAATGCTTAGTTGCGTTAAAAAACTATGATGAAATGATAGATGATATCTATCGTTATATTTTGGATCATAAGGATATTTATATTGATAATTATCCTCATTTATATAATTAAATAAAGAGGAGGGAAGTAATGACGGAAATAACTATAGGAAAGAGAAAAATAGGACCAAATTATCCGCCTTATTTTATTGCTGATATTGCTGCAAATCATGATGGTGATATTAATAGAGCTTTTAAATTGATTGAGCTTGCTGCTGAAGCCGGTGCGGACGCTGCAAAATTTCAGAATTTTATTGCTGAAAAAATTGTAAGTGAGCAAGGATTCAGTACCCTAGGTCAGTTGAGCCATCAGAAGACATGGAAGAAATCTGTGTTTGAAACATATGAAGAGGCGAGTATTCCTGCAGATTGGAGTAGTCAGCTAAAGAAAAAATGCGATGAAGTTGGAATAGAGTATTTTACTAGTCCATATGATTTTGATTCTGTTGATTTGGTTGATCCTTATGTCGCTTGCTATAAAATTGGTTCAGGAGACATAACTTGGCTTGAAATCTTGGAATATATAGCAGAAAAGAAAAAACCGCTCCTTCTTGCAACAGGCGCTTCGGACGCAATTGACGTCAAACGGGCAGTAGATGTAATTTGTAAAAAGAATACCGCATTGATTCTTATGCAATGTAATACAAATTATACCGCAAGTACAGATAATTTTAGATTCATTAATCTAAATGTACTAAATACATTTAAAAGCCAGTATAAAGATATAATTCTTGGGTTGAGTGATCATACAAAAGGATATGCGACAGTTTTGGGTGCGATTGCTTTTGGTGCTTGTGTTATTGAAAAGCATTTTACTGATGATAATAATCGTAATGGTCCTGATCATCATTTTTCAGTTTTGCCGACAGAATGGAAACAGATGGTGCAGGCAGCTAATGAACTCTATCTTGCACTTGGTAATGGTATTAAACAGGTAGAAGAGAATGAGAAACAAACCGTAATGATACAACGCCGTTCACTTTACATGAAAAATGCGAAAAAGAAGGGTGATATTATTGTCAGGGATGATCTAAGTGTTCTTCGTCCTTTTAACCAAGATGGTTTTGTACCGTATGAAATCAATATGCTGATTGGGAAAAAATATTCTAAAGATATTGAACAGGGTGTACTACTGAAAAAGGATGATGTAATATGATTTATGGACAAAATGTTTATCTTTGTGCTGTAGAACAAGATGATCTTGAGCAGCTGCAAATCTGGCGTAATAAACCAGATTTTAGAAAAAATTTTCGTGAATATCGCGAAATAAATAGAGAAAATCAAAAAATATGGTTTGAAAAATTTGTGGTTAATGATCGCAATACAATTATGTTTTCAATAAAAAAGAAAAACAGCGATATGCTTCTTGGCTGTTGCGGGTTGTGTTATATAAACTGGGTAAACCGTTATGCGGATCTATCGTTTTATATTGGAAAAGATGATGTTTATGTGGACGATATATATGCACCTGATGCCGTTAATTTGCTGCTTTCTTATGGTTTTATGGAATTAGGCTTAAATAAAGTTTGGACTGAGATTTATGAATTCGATAAGAAAAAAATAAATTTTTTACAAAATGCAGGATTTTCAAAGGATGGAGAACTTAGACAGAATTATTTTTATGATGGCCGGTGGTGGAACTCAATAATATTCAGTTTATTGAAAGATGAATATAAATTATAAGTTTTGAACCCATATTGTTGTTGATAAATGAAATCTTTTGAATAATGAGGCTGTTGCAAAACTCCAGTTTTTGCGCAACAGCAACCTTTAAAAAATGCATGTTTCGCAGCCTTTAGGCGAGAAAATGCAGGAGCTTGGGCAAAACTAACCGAGTTTTGCAACAAGCTCTAATCCTTAGATATTATTCCTTGGATGCTGTGGGACTTGTTAGTAAAGATTAATAATTTATAACGATTGGTCCTGAAATATTTAGATTGCATCAAAGAGGTGAGTTGTGAGTATATTGGATAACCTTTTAAAAATTGAAGATGATGCATCTCTTTATGATTTTACCTTCTCGTATAAGAATACTCTGATGTATCCTGTTATCCGTTTTCTCTTATTGCAAAGTGCTATTGAAGATCAAAATAGGATATCCAGTCCTTATGGCCTTTTGCATGTGGGAATAAAACAAAAAATTGAGTATATACTCAAAAGTTTTCATTACCGACCAAAACATATCCAATCAGATATTGTATTTTTTGGGTCTGATGTTTCAAATATTCGCCAAGGGAATGCATATTTTAATCGGTTAACCGAATTGTTTGCGAATGAATATGCGCCTAAAACAATATTGATTGAATCTGCGGATAAAATGAATTATAAAAGACCAAGAACCTATCATAAGGTTTTTGCGGAGAATTTTGTGGCTATATCTGCAAGAATTAAATCTTTTCTGATTTCAGCTAAAATAGATGATGAAAAACAAATTAATGCGTTTGTGCAGTATTTAAAACAGCATTTTAATTATAAATTTATTAATATGAAGGTTTGGGATACGGTTAAACATGTACTGCTTCGTTTTTCGGTGAGAATTTCATTTTTGTGTAAAGAATATACAGAGTTACTCAAATGGTTATCTCCAAAAATAGTTTTGTTGGAGGATGCTTGTTATGGGGGTTCCGTGCCTATAATAATTGCGGCAAGGGGACTAGGAATCCCTATTGGTGAATATCAGCATGGTCTTATTTCATTAAGTCATCCTGCATATAATTATTCTGCTCAATTGTCGGAAAAATATAAATATTATATACCTGACTTTTACATGAGTTACGGAAGATATTGGATGGAGAATTCTCGTATTCCAACAAAAGTATTGGAAATAGGTAATCCCTATCTTTCTGAAACTATTGTTCATTGTGAATATAGTGAAAAGAAAGAAGTGCTTTTATATATATCTGCTGCTATTGATCCAGATTGTTATGTACAGGAAGTTCTTCTATTAAAAGAGATGTTGGCAAACAAAGGTTGTGAGATTATGTTTAGAATTCATCCCAGTGAAGTTCTTCGACTGCAAATGGTTTATAAGCCAATTATTGATGCAGGCATACCGATAGATACACAGCCTTTGTATGAAACATTACGGCACACAAAATATCTTTTGGGGGATTTCTCAACGGTATTATTTGAGGCAAGCATGTTTGATTGTATCATTTTTGTTAGAGACACACCCCATAATCGGTCAAATGTAGATATCACACGATTTAATGCCATACAGTCCATGGATGAGCTTGTTAAAAAAATTTGTTCTCAAGAATATCAGAAAACAGCTTATCGTGATTTTTGGGCGGATAATTGGCAGAGCAGGTATAAAGAAATAATAGAGTCTTACATTAGTTATGAGTGAATCAGATGATTCTAAAATTTTGGGAGAAATGAGCGATGAAATTATATCAAGTATGTAACCGCTGTGTCATGGATACAACAGATCCTGATATTACGTTTGATGAAAATGGATATTGTAACCATTGCACAAATGCTATAGAACGGTTAAAACAACCTCCTTATGGGCTATCACCACAAGAAAAAGAAAAAACCTTGCATCAATTAATAGAAAATGTTAAAGTAGCTGGTAAAGGTAAACAATATGATTGTGTTATCGGATTAAGCGGCGGGGTGGATTCTACTTACTTAGCCTATCTTGTTAAACAATGGGGATTACATCCACTTGCTGTTCATTTGGATAACCATTGGAACTCTGAAATTGCGGAACAAAATATCAGTAATATTTGTAAAAATTTGGGGCTAAAAGAAAAGAGAGTAGCGGTTAATTGGGAAGAATTTAAAGATTTGCAGTTGGCGTTTCTTCGAGCATCAACTCCCGATTCTGAAATACCGAGTGATAATGGGATATTTACTGCATTATGGGATATTGCCAAAGAATATAAGATTAAATACATTTTATCTGGAAGTAATCTATCATCAGAATCTATCATTGCAAGGGCTTGGTCTCAAGGTCATTATGATAAGACATATATAACGGCTATTCACAAACAATTTGGCAAGATGAAGAAACTATCGCTTCACATATTGTCTAATGAAGAAATTCGTTTTAATCGTATTTTTTTTGGTATAAAACTCATTTCTACCCTTGATTTTGTCACCTATGACAAAGAACAGGCTAAAGCAATCATTGAAAGAGAATTAGATTGGAAAAATTACGGACGAAAACATGGCGAGTCAACCTATACACGCATATTTCAGGAATATATTCTGCCTACCAAGTTTGGGTTTGACAAGCGAAAAGCCCATTTTTCCAGTTTGATTGCAGCAGGACAAATGACGAGAGATGAAGCAATTAAATGTTTATCAGAACCTTTGTATTCAGACGAGCAAAGTGTACAAAAAGATATAGTTGATTTGTGCAATAAATTCGAAATCACTCAAACTGAATTTGAAGAAATCATGGCTTTGCCTGTTAAGTCTATCAATGATTATCCAAATGACAGCAAATTACTTAGGAATAAATTACTGAATCCAATCAGACTGATAAAAAGAAAATTAACACATCTTTTAAAACGTAAACGATGATCATCATAACCATCATCGGTAAATTTGCTCAATATTAAAATGCAATTTTCATGTTATGCATTGTTAAGTTCAAGTCAGTTCTTGCTCATGGAAAAGATAAGTGAAAATTTGACGGATTTCTTACATTGTCTATGTAACCGTGTTTTGTTTTATCAAATGATAATGGAATAAAGCACTTTAACGGCAGCATTATGGCAATGTACGCAGTGGATTTTTTGACTTAGAAAGCATTTCTTATATTATAGAAGGATAAATCGTTTTGAATCTAATAACCATCATCGGTGCACGCCCGCAATTTATCAAAGCCGCCGTTTTAAGCCGATACATTCGCGATAATCCGTCTTGCGGAATTACGGAAACCTTAATTCATACCGGGCAGCATTATGATCAAAATATGAGCGATGTATTTTTTTCAGAAATGAATATTCCCCAGCCGGATATTAATTTGAATGTAGGTTCTGGGAATCATGGAAAAATGACGGGCTTAATGCTTGAGAAACTGGAAGAAATTTTTCTTGACAAAAAACCTGATGCGGTTCTTGTGTATGGGGATACCAATTCAACTTTGGCGGGTGCTTTGGCTGCAAGCAAGCTGCATATTCCTGTTGCCCATGTTGAAGCTGGACTCCGGTCTTTTATGATGGAAATGCCAGAGGAACAAAATCGGCGATTGACGGATCATCTTTCAAGCTGGTTGTTTTGTCCAACACAAACCGCAATTGATAATTTAATAGCCGAGGGAATAACAAATCAGATAAATCATAAACCTTCCGCGGATAAAAAACATGTTTCTCAAACCGGGGATATTATGTATGATGCTTCTTTGTATTATAGACAAAAAGCAAAAGATGTCTGTCAGTATTTTGACAATATAAAACGATCCTTTATTCTTTTAACGATACATCGAGCTGAGAACACAGATAACGTTGAAAAACTCGGCCGTATTGTTAAGACAATAAATATGTTGGATGCGTATTTCTTTGTGTTTCCCATTCACCCCAGAACCAGAAAAATTCTGGCGGAAAACGAATTAAGTTTTGGTTCTCATGTACAGATGATCGATCCTGTAGGTTACCTTGAAATGATTTCGCTGGAAAATGCTTGTTCCGCCGTCGTTACCGATTCCGGCGGTGTGCAAAAAGAAGCGTATTTTTTTAGAAAGCCGTGTATCACGCTGCGTGATTCAACAGAATGGGTAGAATTGGTTGAATCCGGTTGGAATATTTTGGCCGGAACCAATTCAAATAAAATTATCAATGCAATTACATTGCTGCAAGTGCCGGATACATATCCATCGCTCTATGGTGATGGAAAATGTGCGGAGAAAATTATTTCTGCGTTGATTTAATAAACTTAACGCAGAATACAATACCACTTATAAGGAAAGTATCATGTCTTATTTTGATTCCATTATGAAGAAGATAACCGATAAAACCGTAACTGTCGGTGTAATCGGTCTTGGGTATGTTGGGTTGCCTTTGGCAGTCACATTTGCGATGAAAGGCGTTTCCGTAATCGGATTTGAAAAGTCTGAGAAGAAAGCTGACGCAGTCAATAATGCAAAAAACTATATCGGTGACGTTAAGGATGAAGACCTTTTAACCGTTGTAAAAGAAAGTAAAAAACTGACTGCGGTTACCGACTTTTCCCGGATTAAAGGATGTGACGCAGTTATTATCTGTGTTCCTACTCCGCTTGATAAATTTAAAAAACCCGATATGAGCTACATAGAGACTTCATGTCGGGATATTGGGAAATATATGATGCCTGGTACTTTTATCAGTCTTGAAAGTACTACTTATCCGACAACAACTGAAAATTTAATGAAACCAATTATTGAACAGGAATCCGGATTTAAAGAAGGATTTGATTTCTGGCTCTGTTTCAGCCCTGAACGTGTTGATCCGGGCAATAAGGATTATAAAACGGATAACACCCCGAAGGTCGTCGGCGCATCAGGCAATGAAGCAAGACAAATAGCGGAATCATTATACAGTCTCGCTATTCAGCATCTGCATATGGTTTCATCTCCTCGTGCTGCGGAAATGGTGAAGATTCTTGAAAACACATACCGCCTTATCAATATTTCCTTGATCAATGAACTCGCTCTCCTTGCAGGTAAGATGGATATAGATATTTGGGAAGTAATTGAAGCGGCAAAAACAAAGCCTTATGGATTTCAGGCATTTTATCCCGGTCCTGGTATCGGTGGACACTGCATTCCGCTTGATCCTTTTTACCTTGAATACATTGCAAAGAACTATAACTTTGACCTTTCAATGATACATACTGCTGGGGCTATAAATGATTTAATGCCTTACAGGATGATGAACAAAATTGCCTTTGCCCTTAATAGGCAAAAGAAACCAATGAACGATTCCACTATTTTATTTTTGGGTGTAGCCTACAAACCTGATATTGATGATGCTCGTGAAAGTCCGGCATTGCTTGTAATGGAACAAGTTGCCAAAAAAGGTGCAAAGGTATTGTATCATGACCCCTATATACCTAGTGTGATTGATGAACATGGAAATCAATATATCTGCTCTGAATTGACAGATGAGGTAATCGAAAGTGCAGATTGTGTGGTGTTTACTACTAATCATCGTTGTTTTGATGTTGACAGGATTGTGAGAAAGGCAAAGCTCGTTGTTGATACACGGAACGCGGTGAAATCTGTTGCGATTGAAGATGATAAGGTGTTTAAGTTATAGCTTGCTTCTTTCTTTTGATAGAAATGCAATTTATGGGGGGTTAAATGCCGGAAGAAAAAAAATATATGATTTTTCATTTTCCTTTAAAAGTAGATGTTGCAGCAACATCGGCCAGCGGAATACGTCCAATGAAAATGTTGAATGCTTTTAAAGAAATAGGATATGAAGTCATTGAAATAAGCGGTTATAGTGCTGAACGAAAAAGAAAAATTGGGAATGCAAAAAAAGAAATAAAAAAAGGGAAAAAAATTGATTTTGTTTATTCTGAATCTTCAACAATGCCGACTGCTTTAACCGATCCACATCATTTGCCGATTCATCCTTTTATGGATTTTGCTTTTTTTAAATTTTGTAAAAAGCGAAATATTCCAATAGGATTGTTTTATCGTGATATATATTGGGTGTTTCCGCAATTATATGACAGGCAAATTGGGAAAATAAAAGCTTTATTTGGAAAAATCTTCTATCGATATGATTTAAGGCAATATAATAAATACCTTACAATATTATATCTTCCTTCGTTAAAAATGGGAGAATATATTCCTTTATTATCCTCTCCCATTGAAGAATTGCTGCCTGCCTCTAATGTGATTGCACCAGTTAACGAAAAAGTAAATACTGACCAGTCAATTACTTTGATATATGTTGGAGGAATAGGTCCTGAGTACGAAATGCATGAATTATTTAAGGTAGTGAGGAAAAATAGGAATATTAACCTTATATTTTGTACTCGTGAAAGTGATTGGCTTGCATGTAAAAATGAGTATATTGGTGAAGGGCTTCCTGAAAATCTTCAATTGATGCATAGCTCTGGAGAGGAACTTTCCGAATTATATAGGGAAGCGGATATCTCACTTGTGTTTGTTAAGCCGCAGCTTTGTTGGGATTTTTCTGTGCCATTAAAAGTATTTGAATATATTGGCAATGACAAACCTATATTAGCTACACAAGGAACATACATAGGAGATTTTGTAATTAAAAATGATATTGGTTGGACGGTTCCGTATGATGCTGATGCTTTAAATAATTTTCTCGTAAACATAACAAGAGATGAAATTCAGCAAAAGAAAACGAACATTTTAAACATTGCTAAGTTTTCAAGGTGGATTAATCGAGCTGCAAAAGTTGCTGCTGATATGAAGGAATAAGAAATGAAAGATTTATTGATATATAAAACTCCAACGGTAAAACGGTGTACAAAATGTATTTTGCCGGAAACAATGCCTTTTATCAAGTTTGATGATAAAGGCGAATGTAACTATTGTAAAAGTTATAAGCCAAGAAATAACCCAAAACCGAGAGAAGAATTATTCAATGTAGTAGAACAATATCGCCGGAAAGGAGATGAGCTCGATTGTATTGTGCCCTTTTCCGGCGGCAGAGACAGTTCTTATGGACTGCATTTAGTTGTAAAAGAATTAAAGATGAAACCGGTAACGTATTCATATGATTGGGGGATGGTTACCGATTTGGGAAAAAGAAATATCGCCAGTATGTGCCGGCAATTAGGCGTTAAAAATATTGTTGTTAAGGCTGATATTCCGCGAAAAATCAAAAACATTCGAATGAATTTGGAAGCATGGTTAAAATCTCCGCATCTTGGCATGATGGCAATGCTAACTGCTGGGGACAAGCATTTTTTCAGATACGTTGAAGATGTCAAGAAACAGACAGGTATCAAGCTTAATCTATGGGGAGTTAACCCGCTGGAAGTAACGCATTTTAAAACAGGTTTTCTCGGTATCCCGCCGGATTTTGAGGAAACACGGGTATATAGCAATGGAGCAATGAAACAGTTGCGTTATCATTCCAAAAGATTTAAGGCGATGCTGCAAAGTCTGGGTTATTTTAATAGTTCTTTGTGGGATACGCTGTCTGGCGAATATTATAGGAGTTTTACGAAAAAGAAAGATTATTATCATATCTTTGATTATTGGCGCTGGGAAGAAGATCAAGTAAACGATGTGTTATTGAACGAATATGCATGGGAAAAGTCCGAAGATACCAACACAACATGGAGAATCGGAGATGGGACTTCTGGCTTTTATAATTACGTTTACTATACTGTTGCAGGCTTTACAGAACATGACACTTTCAGGAGTAATCAGATAAGAGAAGGGCAAATTACAAGAGAGCAGGCTCTGGAACTTGTGACTGATGAAAACAGGCCTCGTTATCAAAATATAAAGTGGTATTTAGATACAGTAGGATTGGATTTTGAAAGGGTGATAAAAATAGTTAATGATATTCCAAGATTATGTTAATGGCATTCAACGAAAGGACCACATGTGAAAATATTATTTATTGCACCTGAAATTTCTATTCACACAAAAAAATGGATGGATGCTTTTAGAGATGACGATGTTTACTTATGTACTATGCATCAAGATAATGAAAGAAAAGAAAATGTTTTTGTTCTTCCTTTTAGAGGTCAAGCCGGGTATTATCTGAATGCTCTTCATCTAAGAAAAATAGTAAAGAAAATACAGCCCGATGTCATTAATGTCCATTACGCATCTGGATATGGAACATTAGCGAGGATTGCTGGATTAAAAAAATATATTTTGAATGTTTGGGGAAGTGATGTTTTCGATTTTCCGTATGAATCCAAATTAAAAATGAATATAATAAAAAAGAATTTAAATAATGCTTTTCAAATAGCTTCTACCAGTGAGGTTATGAAAGAACAGGTTTTGAAACTGATTAAACCATCAAGAGAAATAGTGGTTACGCCGTTTGGTGTTGATACAAATATATTTGTTCCATCAAAAAAAAGATCTGATAATTTCATTGTTGGTACGATTAAAACCTTGTCGCCAAAATATGGAATTGATGTATTAATTCGTGCTTTTGATTATGCTGTTAGTTTAGGTATGAATAATGCGCAATTAATTATTGTTGGCGGCGGAGAACAGCGGGATGAATTGGAAAAATATGCACGATCTTTACCATCTGGTGAAAAGATTACATTTATTGGACCTGTAGAACATGCAGATGTACCAAGCTGGTTGACAAAATTTGATTTATATGTTGCATTAAGTGAACGTGAGAGTTTTGGAGTGGCTGTTGTTGAAGCAGAATCTTGTGGAGTACCTGTAGTCGTAAGTAATGTCGGCGGATTGCCGGAAGTAGTACAAGATACTGTTTCCGGTTTTATAATCCCCAAGGGAGATTGGAAATGCGCCGGGGAAAAAATGTTTCAACTATGTAATAATGTGTCCCTTCGTGAAAAAATGGGAGAGGCTGGACGCAAGTTAGTTTTAGAAAAATATGATTGGAATATATGTGTAGACATAATGGAGAAATTATTCAAGGATGCTATGATGGAGATTGAAAATGCATATCCTAATCCTTAATCATTATGCGGGATCTCCTTATCATGGCATGGAATATCGGCCTTATTATCTTGCCAAGGAATGGATAAAGCTTGGACATACTGTAACGATTATTGCTGCAAATCAATCTCATATAAGAACGGTAAATCCGGTTTTATCGTCGAATAGGCAGGAAGAGCTTATCGAAGGAATACGCTATATTTGGGTCAAAACGAAACCGTATGGCGGAAATGGACTTGGACGTGTTTTGAATGTATTCTCCTTCATTTGGCGCGTACATTATCTTATTCCTCAGCTTATAAAAGAGAAGTTTGATGTTGTTATCGCTTCATCTACATATCCTTTGGATAATTATCTTGCTTACAATATTGCAAAAAAAAGTAAAGCGCAATATCTCTATGAGATTCATGATATATGGCCATTAACCCCAATGCAGCTTGGCGGATACTCAAAATGGCATCCTTTTATTTGGATTATGCAAAGGGCGGAAAATTTTGCATACAAACATGTTGATAAGGTTGTATCAATACTCCCTTGTGCAAAAGAGCATACAGTTAGTCACGGGCTGCTTCCATCAAAGTTTTTTCATATTCCGAATGGTATTTCACTCGAAGAATTATCGGATTGCGAACCTTTAAATGATGATGTAGTTTCTTTGCTTCCGAAAAATAAATGTATTGTAGGGTATACCGGTACTATTGGCTTGGCAAATTCCCTTGATACATTATTAAACGCTGCATCAATAATCACAAATGAGCATCCTGATATATTTTTTGTTATTGTAGGAAAGGGACCAGAAAAAGAGAATCTGATAGTGTTACAAGAAAAGTTGAATTTACAGAATATACTATTCATTGATTCGATACCTAAAAAGCAGATTCAGGCGATGCTTGCATATTTTGATATTTGTGTTATTGCATTGATGAAACAGCCTCTGTTTCAATTCGGTATTTCTCCCAATAAGCTGTTTGATTATATGTATTCCGGCAAACCCATTATTCAGGCGATTGAAGCTGGAAATGATATTGTTAGTGATGCAAACTGCGGAATTTCCATTGAGTCGGAAAATCCTCAGGCTTTAGCAAATGCAATTCTCAAAATATATTTATTATCCCAAGAAGAGCGTGAGAAAATGGGAAATAATGCAAAACAATATGTTTTGCAAAATCATACTTATGAAGTGTTGGCAAAGAAATTTCTCGATCTATTTACAGTTTAATACATATAGAGTCAGCAAAAGGAATAAAGAGACATGTGGCGCGTACAATTATTTAAACTAAATTTTGACGAACAAGAACAACAAGCTGTAAAAGATGTTCTTGATTCTGCATGGATAACAATGGGGCAGAAAACAATAGATTTTGAAAATGCATTTTCTGCTTTTTTAGGTGATAAAACCCAATGTCTTGCGGTATCCAATGGTACTGCCGCGCTGCATATGGCGTTGCTTGCTTTGGGAATAAAAACAGACGATGAAGTTATTACACCGTCATTGACATTTATTGCGGATCAAAATACAACACACATGGTTGGTGCAAAAAATATTCTTGCGGATATTATTTCTCTTGATGATTGGAGCATGGATCCTGCTGACATTGAATCAAGAATTACCAGTAAAACCAAAGCGGTAATGATTGTCCACTATGCAGGCTTTGCCTGTGATATGGACAGAATTGTAGATATATGTAAGAAACATAATCTGTATCTCATTGAAGATTGTGCACATACTCCGGGGGCAACCTATCAGGACCGTCATTTGGGAACCTTTGGAGATATTTCAGCATTCAGTTTTTTTTCAAACAAAAATTTGTCTGTTGGTGAAGGAGGAATGGTAGTTACAAAACAACCAAAGTTGTATGATAAACTTAAAGGGTTACGATCCCACGGAATGTCAAAACCTTCATTTGATCGATATAAAGGCAGAGCCATTTCTTACGACATAGAAATGCCTGGATTAAATTATCGAATTGATGAAATAAGAGCCGCTCTTGGTTTAGTGCAGCTTAAGAAGCTTGCCGCAGCAAATCAGAAACGGACTCAATTGGTTAAGCATTATTATGAACGCCTTGATGACTTAAGTGCTGTGTCTATTCCGTTCAGGAATTTTAACCGCGGTGTTCCTAATTATCATATTATGCCTATTTTATTATCTGAAGAAATTAATCGTCTGCGTGTAATTGAAAAAATGAAAGATGATGGAATTCAAACGAGTCTCCATTATCCGGCTATCCAAAGTTTTACCGCTTATAAAGGATCGGTAAATGAAACAGCAAAAGCACAATATGTAGCGGAGCACGAGTTGACTTTGCCGCTTTATCCAACAATGATTATAGAAGAGGTTGACATGGTATGTGATTCTCTTATAGGAGCCCTTCGTTGATACGTTTTTTTGATATTTTACTTTCAGGTCTTGCAATAATTATTTTTCTGCCGTTTATGATTCCTATTATGATTGCTCTGAAATTTACCGGTGAACATTATATTTTTTATATGCAGCCAAGAATCGGAAAGAACGAAAAAGAATTCCATGCGTTAAAATTCGCTACAATGCTTAAAGACAGTCCAAATATGACAGGCGGTGAATTAACACAAAAAGATGATCCGCGCATTTTACCTATGGGAAAATTTTTAAGAAAAACAAAAATCAATGAATTGCCGCAGCTTGTTAACATATTTGTTGGGCAAATGAGTTTCGTTGGTCCCCGGCCTCAGGTAAAAAAGCATTATGATTTGTATCTGCCTGAAGTAAAGTCTTTGATTAGAAAAGTATCACCCGGTATATCTGGTTTAGGATCCGTAGTTTTTCGTGATGAAGAAACAATTCTTGATAAAATAACGGGTGACAGAGATTTGTTTTATGCCACAATAATTGCTCCCTATAAGGGAAAGTTAGAAGTTTGGTTTGTTCAACATCATACTCTTTTAAATTATTTTAAACTTATCTTGATGACTATTGATGCTGTTATTAATCCGGCATCACAAAAATGGAAGGTTATGTTTAAAGATTTGCCGCCAATTCCAGGCGAATTAAAACCATATTTTGAGTCTTTTACAAAACATGGCTAGTTTTGCAATTGCCTCTCTTTGAAGGATTTTTTTATGAATCAAATACTTCATTTAATAGGCCGCGAATCTCCTCTTTTTTCACAAGACATCATCATGTATGAACAGGAGCTTGCAAGTATTGTCTCATCTTCCCGTTTCCTTGTAATTGGTGGTGCTGGTTCAATCGGTTCAGCCGTTGTAAAAGAGATTTTTAAACGAAACCCTCAAGTTCTTCATGTAGTAGATATCAGCGAAAATAACATGGTGGAGCTTGTTCGGGATATCCGCAGCTCTATCGGTTATATTGACGGGGACTTTGCTACATTTGCGATTGATTGCGGTTCTGATATTTTTGATTCGTTTATAACGAATGGACTCGGATACGATTATGTCTTAAATTTATCGGCACTAAAACATGTACGCAGTGAAAAGGACCCCTATACGCTCATGAGGATGATAGAGGTTAATGTTTTTAACACCGATAAAACAATTGAACAAGCAAAAAATAAAGGCTGCAAGAAATACTTTTGTGTTTCCACTGATAAAGCTGCAAATCCTGTAAATATGATGGGTGCGTCAAAACGGATTATGGAAATGTACCTTATGCGCCGTTCTCTTGAAATCCCTATATCAACAGCTCGTTTTGCGAATGTCGCTTTTTCTGATGGGAGTCTTCTATACGGATTTAATCGCCGAATAGAGAAAGATCAGCCCCTCTCGGCTCCTAATGATGTGAGGCGTTATTTTGTGACTCCGCAGGAATCAGGGGAGCTTTGCCTTATGTCGTGTCTGCTTGGAGAGAATAGAGATATTTTTTTTCCAAAACTTGATCATAACTTGCATTTGATAACTTTCAGTGACATTGCGGTACTGTATCTTGAGAATTTGGGATATGAACCAGTGTTCTGTGAAACAGAAGATGAAGCGAGAAGCCGCGTGAAAGAATTGAAGAGACAGAAAAAATATCCCGTGCATTTTTTCTCAAGTGATACGACCGGTGAAAAGGACTTTGAAGAATTCTATACAGAGAAAGAAATCTGTGATATGGAAAGATTTTCTTCAATTGGGATAATAAAAAACGATCCCGATTTTAAAAGCGGAAAACTGGAAATGTTTACACAATCAATAGCGACGATAAAACAAAATGGTAAGTGGTCACGTTCTGAATTGATCACCCTATTTAATAATATGCTTCCCGAATTTAGTCACAAGGATACCGGAAAGTTCCTTGATGGGAAGATGTAATTTGGAGAATCAATATGGAAAATTAATGACAAATAAAAAAATATTCAGATGAGGCAATTGTAAAACTCCAGTTTTTGCAATTGCAACCGCTTCGTTCCAGTCAAATATCAGAATAATATTTAAAATGTATAATGTCAGATGAGGCCTATTATGGTAATTTTAGTAACAATATTAAAAATAAGTTTTCGTTTCTTGTACTTTTTTCTCAAACTGCTTCCAGTGAAAAACAAAATCCTCTTTATGAGCAGACAGAACGATAATCCGTCTATAGATTACATCTGTTTAATTGAAGAATTGAAAAAACGCTCCAGTAATTACGAGATAATGATATTGTGCAAAAGGATGAAAAATGATGGATTATCATTGATTAATTATTATTTTTATTCTGTAAGACAAATGTACCATTTGGCAACTTCCAAAGTATGCATTGTAGATGGTTATATCATTACCATTAGTATTTTAAAACATAAAAAAGATTTGAAAATAATGCAGTTATGGCATTCTCCCGCCGCGGTTAAAAAATTTGGGTTTCAAACTCTTCACAAAGAGCGTAATAAAAAAGGTATCCTATACGAACGGACAGAAAACATTGCGCGTCTCATGGATATGCACAAAAACTATAATGTAATAGTAAGCGGTTCCAAGGAAATGGTTCCCTATTTTTCCCAGGCTTTTAATCAACCTATGGAAAAGTTCATAAGCCCGGGAATCCCCCGTTTTGACTATTTACTGGAGAAAAGTAACATAATTAGGAATGGTTTATTCCAAAAATATCCTAGATTAAGAAAGAAAAAAAATATACTTTTTGTACCAACCTTTCGGTTAAATAAAAACGTAGAAGTTGAACAACTCATAAAACATGTTGATTTTGAAAAGTATAATCTTATAATCAACGAACATCCAAGAGGTAAAAAAAATAAGAAGCATCATAAGGTTTTATATCTCCATGAAAAATCATTGGATTTAATAACGATAGCCGATTATATTATTACTGATTATTCCGCTATTTCTGTAGAAGCCGCACTCATTGATAAAAAGATATATTTCTATCTTTATGATTATGAGGAATACCTTATGGATAATGGCTTGAATGTAAATTTAATGAAAGAATATCCAAATTTGTCATATAGGTCCGGAAAAGAATTGATAAGAGATATAGATAATGATATATATGATTATAATGAATTTAGCATATTTAAAAATAAGTATGCTGATTCAAAAGGAAATTCCACAAAAGAAATTATTGATTTTATAATCAAGGAATGGATGTAAATTGCTGAGCCATCACTTTAGGCAAAACACCGCGGATATAAAAACATGAGTGAAATAAGTCTTATAATTCCGGTTTATAATGCGGAAGACACAATAGAAAGATGTCTCGATAGTATCATACGCCAGACAATATTTGACAAAATTGAAGTTTTTTTAATATATGACGGATCGACTGATACAACACTGAAAAAAATAAATCCATATAACGAAAAATATAGCAATATAAGATTAGTCAATGTCGAAAAGAGCGGTCCTGCCGGGGCCAGAAACAGAGGGCTTCAAAAAGTACAGTCTCCATATGTCGGATTTGTTGATGCAGATGATTATCTTGAACCAAATATGTATGAGATAATGTTACATGAGATGAATGAAGAAATTGATTTGGTCTGCTGCGGAAGGAAGGATGTGTATTGTAATAATAAAATGATAGAGAAAATCATTAAGACTCATGAAAGTGATCCTAAGAAATTAAGCGAAACAACGGCATATATATGGGATAAATTATTCAGAAAAGAAATAATAGATACATTTCACATACAGTTTTTAGAAAATATTAGATATGCGGAAGATTTTTACTTTCTTACTATTTACAAATTACATGCAAGAAAAATGGTTGTTTTACCGGAAGCTCTCTATTTTTACAGTATTGATCAGAAAAATTCTATTACAAACAAGCATGACAACCGCATATTAGACATTGTAAAATGTTTAAGGGAGCTTAATGAATATTGTATCAGAAATGATATATTTCATGCCGTTAAAAATGAATTATTGATTTGTAGTGCAGGATTTTATGTGAGAAGATTGATCGAGTTTAAAACATATAAGAATGTAATGTTACAAATACAATTTACAAATGACTTTTTACAATACTTTAGAAAATATTTTACAAATTGGAAACAAGTAGTTAATCATTATAAAACAAAAAAAAATAAATTTTGCAGGACGAACAGATTCCTCATGTATGTGTATATTTTAATTCATCGTATGGGTTTATAATTGATGAAGTATTTGAAAATATTATTAATATCTATTGCAAAAAAAAACCAACTGGCAAGAATATTGATAAGAACATTGCTGCTTTGGAGAGATTTATTCCCGTATTTGTTTTTTTTCTTTAAAGAAAAAGTAGATAACAATATGGTGATATTCAAATCATTCATGGGAAGAAATTATTCGGATAGTCCTAAAGCACTGTATTTGGAAATGCTTAACAATAGTAAATTTTCCCATTACAAATTTATATGGTGTTTTGAAGTTCCGGAAAAGTACGTATATCTTAAACAAAATCAAAATACCTATGTGGTCAAATTCAACTCCCTAGAGTATAAGAAATATTCCGCCAAAGCCGCATATTGGGTAACGAATTCAATACTTCCGGAATATTTATTAAAGAAAAAGAAGCAAAAATATATACAATGTTGGCATGGAACTCCGCTTAAAAAGCTCCGGTACGATATTGAAGTAAAAAGCGGAAATGTACTTAATAGTCTTCGTGATATTCGTAAAAGAAATGATCGTGACGTTAAAAGATATGATATTATACTCTCGCCATCTCCGTTTTGTACTGAGAAATTTACATCAGCTTTCAATCTAAAAAAGCACAAAAAAGAACATATTATAATAGAAGAAGGCTACCCAAGGAACGATTTTCTTTTTCAGTTTACAGAAAAAGATGTAGAAAAGATAAAAAATCGATTACATTGTAAAGACAACAGAAAGGTAATTTTATATGCGCCTACATTTAGAGACAATCAACATGAATCGGGCTTAGGGTATACGTATAAACTCGGATTGAATTTTGACACGCTTCAAACTCAGCTTCAGGATGAATACGTCATTTTATTTAGGACACATTATTTTATCTCCAATTCTTTTGACTTTGGCAAATATACCGATTTTATATACGATGTTTCAAAATATGATGATATTACCGAATTGTATACCATAAGTGATATGCTCATAACAGATTATTCGAGTGTGTTTTTTGATTATGCCAATTTGAACAGACCCATATATTTTTATATGTATGACTTTGAAGAATATAAAAACAACTTGCGGGACTTTTATTTTGATTTGGAACTTCTTCCGGGGCCAATCATGCAGAAGGAACATGAACTATTGGATGAAATTAAGAGTCTGCATACCTATTGGGACAGATATGCATCGAAATATGAAGCGTTTAGAAAGATGTTTAATCCCTTAGATGACAAGAATTGCAGTAAAAGGGTTGTTGAAAAGATATTCCAATAAAAAATGTTTTTTGGAAAAAATGTGATATAATAATAATAGTCTCATCGGTCTTCTCTGTGCAATAATAGATATTCAATTATTATTGCTATTATATGTAATAAAGGTGTTAAATTGAAAAGAATCCTAACATACGGGACATTCGATCTGCTGCATTATGGTCATATCCGATTATTAAGAAGAGCAAGAGAATTAGGAGACTATTTGATTGTTGCTTTATCAACGGAAGAATTTAATGTGGTAAAAGGGAAGAAAACCCATTATGATTATGAAACAAGGAAAGAGATGCTTGAAGCTATTCGGTACGTTGACCTTGTCATTCCGGAAAAAACCTGGGAACAGAAAATAGATGATGTAAAAAAATATCACATAGATACTGTTGTTATGGGCTCCGATTGGACTGGAAGCGAAAGATTTGAGTACTTGTCTAATTACTGTGAAGTTGTATATCTTGACAGAACGGAAGGTATTTCAACAAGTAAAATAAAGGAAGAATATTTTAGATGAGTGATAATGTAGACTGGCAAAACACAGAATTGCCATGTGTCTCTGTGATTGTGCCGGTTTATAATGTAGAACGGTATTTTCATCAATGTATGAACAGTCTCATGTATCAAACGTTGAAAAATATTGAAATTATTCTTGTGGATGATGGTTCTCCTGATAATTGCTCTGCCATGTGTGATGCATATGCGGAACAAGACAAGCGTGTAAAAGTTGTGCACCAGCAAAACAGCGGTGCGGGAACTGCGCGGAACACAGGAATGGATATTGCCCGTGGCGAATATCTCTATTTTATGGATGGTGATGATTGGCTTGACTTGAATGCAATGAATATTTTATATGACCGGGCAAAAAGAACTGATGCCGAAGTCGTTGTTTTTTCTCACAACGAATATGATAATCAAACCGGAAAAACATCTCAACGGGGTAAGTTTGGCCGGAAGTTGTGCCGGAGTATCTTTTCAATTAGTGATGTTCGAGGGGGATTACTTGATATTGTTAAGCCGGCAGTTTGGAATAAATTTTATCTCTTGTCGTTTGTTAAAGAAAAAAACATTAGGTTTCAGGATTTGGACTCATGTAATGATGTGTATTTTTCGCTTTTTTCGCTTATAATAGCGATGCGGATTATTTGTGTTAACTATCCTTTGATTACGTGGCGTAAAAACCAGGATGATGGAATTACAAGTAAGAGAGGTGAATCCTGGCGTGGGTTGTTTGCAGCGTTTGATAAATTAACTTACGACCTAACAGGCCGTTTTGAAAGCAATGATACTATTGGTTTTTATCAAAAATACATTAAATGTTGCTTATATGAATACCGTTTTGTTCCTGCTGGGGAGAGAGATTTGTTTGTGAGGATGGCGAAGGAACGATTGCCGTATAAATATTTTTGTGATATGTCAAGGCTGATAGCGGTAGAAAACGATGTTGTAAGAAAGTTTTTCCGTTACACCCGGGCAAAATTGAAAGGATTTATATCTGTTTTATTTCCTTTACAAACAAAAAAGGGGTTATCTTGAGGGCAGTACTAAGATTTTGTAAATGTTTTCCAGAGAAGAAACGATTTATTTTGTATTAAGACTACTTATCATTTGATGAGTACAGATCACAAATAATAGGATGGATTGATAGGTTATGGAAGATTTTGCTAGTAGTTTAAGTAAAGAAAGGGCTGTTTTGTCAAAGATCGATAAAATTCCCGATGATGTATTAGAAAAAATAAAGGATTGGAATATAAAAATAACCCAATTATATGAATTGTGGACAACGTTTGAGGAAGAACATACGATTGGAAATATTTACGGACAATCACGTGAATTTGCTGCAATGTTTTTAATGGTTACAGATGAAGGCCGATCCCTAATAGGATATGACCGTTATCTTATCACTCCCGAAGTACAAATGGAGATACTCGTTCATTTATACGATCTTTGGGTAACGAGTAAATCCGGGGAATACTTGCGCTTACTGTTGGAAATATTTCCGCAGGATGAACAGGATGAATGCTTTTTAGCTTTTTTAAATCACTACGGAAAGAATGCGTTGACGGTTTTGCGTGATGTAAAGAGCGTCTCAAAAAATCCGTCAGAGATAAAAAGAAAGATAGGTTACAAAAATGGTTTCCATAAAGCGGTAAGTAAATTATTCAAGATTTTTTCACCTCCGGCCTATGTCAGAGGATCAAGACGTCTTATCGAGAAAATAGCGAGGCCTTCGTTAACCCGCAGTTTACGCAGGATGGGTTTTTCCAGCTACATGGCCTGGGATTGGGTGAATGTGGTTTTTCAAGATTTGTGGAGTAAGACAGGTTATAGTTTAGCTCAAAAACTATGGTGTTATAAACACGGGTTTATGCCCTACCGAATCCCGCAGTACGGTCTTACCAAAGAAAATTACAAAAATTTCTTGTCTGACAGAGATTACCGTTATCTGCACCCTATTAATAATAGTTTTACAAAATGGATAAACGATAAAGTTTCCCCGCGCTATGTTTTTGATTCGTTTAAAGATCATTTTGCCGAGTGTTATTTTCATCTTCTTGTGAGGGATGGGGAGACTATTGTTGTTCCCCTTGCCGATTGCCCCGAAGGTTATGAGGCAAACTATGACGGAGTATTAAAACTACTGCGTGATAAGGGCGATCTCGCTTTTAAAATGTCATCCGGAACTCATGGTGATGGGTTTAAGAAACTCTCGTATCGGGATGGGGTCTATTTTGTCAATAATGAGTTTTGTCATGAAAAAGATATTATCAGGATATTTGACACACTTGACAGATTTTTCATAGTGATGGAATACATTACACTCCATAAAGATTTGAGGGCAATATATCCGGAATCCGTCAATACCATTCGGTTGCTTGTAATTAATGAAGATGGTCTGTCTCCTTTTATTGGCAATGCCTATATGAGAATAGGCAGCTCTTCGACAGGAGTTACGGACAATGTATCTTATGGAGGAGTTTTTACCAAGATAGATATTGAAACAGGCCGGTATTACAATGGTGAACGAGTTGTTGATCATAATATTACACCTTGTTTAGAACACCCGGACACGGGGGCAGCCCTGGAAGGATTCTTGCCGCATTGGGATTTGGTTAAGGATCAGGTTTTAGCGATATGTAAATTTATTCCACAGCTTGAATACTTGGGGTTTGATATAGCGATAACTGACAGAGGTTTTTTTGTTGTAGAAATCAATGTTCACCAGGATTTGCATCGTTTTCCCAATTATGGTAAAGAAGTTCAGCAGTATTTCTGGAGAAAATTGGAGCAAAAGTATGAAAGGAATAAGAAGTATATCAACAAGAATAGTCTATTTGCTCCGGTGTTACATGAGCGCAGCAGCGCCGGTATTGACCAGTAAGTTATTATTCCGCATCTATTTAAAACGTAAACTGGATTTAAAAAATCCAAAAACCCTTAATGAAAAGATTATGTGGTTGAAGCTGAATACCTATAAAAATAATCCCTTGGTTACGCAATGCGCTGACAAAATCAGGGTTCGTGATTATGTGATGTCGGCTGGGTTATCTCATATACTTGTGCCTTTGTATCATGTGTGGGATGATGTGCAGGACATTGATTGGGTTACTCTGCCTGAACAATTTGTTATGAAGTGTAATCATGGCTGCGGGTATAATATTATTTGTCCGGACAAAACAAAACTGGATATTGAGCAAGCGAAGAGAAAGCTCTGTTACTGGATGAAAAAGGATTTTTGGAAGGTGTTTGCCGAAATCCATTATAGAGGTATTCCGCATAGAATATTATGTGAGCAATATTTAACAGAGGATACTGATAAATCGCTTGCTGATTATAAAGTGTATTGTTTTAACGGTCAGGCACAATGTATTCTTGTATGTGTCCAGCGTAGGCAGTTTAAAGCAAAATTCTATTTCTTTGATACCAATTGGGAATTGATTCGTATAAATCCTGACAGTTTGGCAGCAGAAGACGGGTTTTCATTGCCAAAACCTATTAATCTTGATAAACTAATTCAATATGCGTGTGTTTTGGCAAAACCTTTTCCTTTTGTACGGGTCGATTTTTACATTGTAGATGAAAAGGTGTATTTTAGCGAGATGACGTTTACCCCTTCGGCAGGGCTTGATACTATAAGATTAATGGAGACCGATTTGTTAATGGGGTCAATGTTAAAACTATAAGAAGCGAGGTTTTTTTATGAAAATGGGATTTCTTATTAGCCATAAAAACAATGAAGAAAGACGCGCTCTTTTGCCCGATGCTGTTTCAAAAATAAAGCATAAAAGTTCATTGGTCTTTGAAAAAGGATATGGCGAACCTTTTGGGGGTGAGGATTCTGAATACATAAAAGCAGGTGCTAAGATAGCTTCGCGGGAAGAAGTTTTAAAATGTGATATTTTGGTTGATGTAAAATTAGGCGACGCTGATTATTTAGATGAAATAGATAATAATAAAATCCTTGTAGGATGGGCACATGCAGTACAACAAACAGAATTTGCAACTGCTGCAATGAATGGCAATCATACTGTTATTGCTTGGGAAGAGATCTACGAAGGCGGTAGATACGTTTTTTATCGAAACCGTGAGATTGCCGGGGAAGCTGCTGTAATACATGGGTTCCGTTTTAGTAAAAGAATGCCTTATGATGCAAAAGTTTGTATTGTTGGAAATGGGCAGACTGCAAAGGGCTGCTTGCGCATATTGCATGGGCTTGGTGCGCATGTTGATGTTTATCCAAGAAAATTTGAAGCATTATTTAAAAAGAAAATGTTTGATTACGATGTGGTAATAAACTGTGTTATGTGGGATACGAGACGAACAGATAGGCTTATATATAAATCTGATTTATCTAAATTTAAAAAAGGGACTTTAATAATCGATGTAAGCTGCGATCCGTATTTGGAAATAGAAACATCTCATCCGACAACCATTGATAATCCTACTTATGTAGTGGATGGGATTGTCCATTATGCCGTGGATAATACGCCTGCAATGTATGCAAATACCGTTACGAAAATATTGAGTGAAGGGTTTGAAAAATACGTTGATGAAATTATTGAAGAGAATTATTCCAAAGCAATAAATGATGCTGTTGTAATTAAAGACGGACATATCGTTTTCGAAGCGATTCGTTTGTTTCGGGAAGAAAGAGCTTTGTTTGTTAAATAGAATATTGCCGATTGTATAGATCAATAGGAGAGAAAAAATGAGTGAAAAATACGGTGAAGACATTATTGGTAAGTTGACTGTAAGAGATTTTTTTGAAATTATTGGTGTGCCCTTACAAAACGGTATTGACCCCCAAAAAAAGATTGGTACTATTCGTACTCATTCTGAACATACCAAACAGGATGATATTATTTTTGTCACATACATAGGTGAAGAAGGAAAGCAATGTGATGAAGCCCTTGCAAAGGGCGCTCTGATTGTGTTTGTAAAAAAACAATTCAAAGAAAATTATCGTGATAACCCCATTGTTATTGGTGTCGATTCCCCAAATGAGTTAGCAAATAGATATTTGTTGTATTTATTTAGTCTTTTTCCGGCAAAACGTATTGCGATTACAGGCAGCCTTGGCAAAACAACAACAACCGAAATGTTGAAGTGTGTGATTAGTGATGCGTACTGCCTTCATTCTCATGCTAGTATGACAAACAGCCGTGATGGTGTTTTTAGGACAGCTCAAAAGCTTACTCATGAACATGAAGTTTATTTGCAGGAAATTGGGGGGGCTTCTGTTGGATATATAGAAAAAACAGCTTCTGTGTTTAGACCTCATGCATGTGTTGTTACAAATATTGCAGGTTCTCATTTGGACTTATATCATACTGTTGATAATATTTTTTTTGATAAAACAAGCTTAGAACGTCATTTGACCGAAGATGGGGTCGCGTTTTTTGATATTGATGATAAGCGACTGGCTAATGCAACTGTATCTCATAGACTTATCAGTTATGCGTTGGAAAATGAAAAAGCCGATTACCGTGCTGAAAACATCAAAACCGAAGGTAATTCAAAAGTTTTTGATGTTGTTTGCAATGATGGGGTCTTCTCTGTAAAGATAAATATACTGGGCGATCATAATGTAAGAAACGCATTAGCAGCATTTGCAGTCGGCAGATGGTTGGATATCCCGGTAAAGAATATTATTGCTTCTTTGGAAAAATATAAACCTCAGGGAATCCGTCAGAACTTATTTAATGTGGGCGGTTATTGGATATTATTAGACAGTTTCAATTCGGATCCTGTGTCTGTTCTTGCAAGTGTAAAAGCTTTGGGTGAAATAACTATACCAGAGGGGGGCCGGCGTATTGCCATTATAGGGGATATAGACCGATTGGGAGAAAAATCATCTGAGATACACCGTAAGCTCGGTGAAGATATAGCTAAATATAAATCTTGTTTTGATATTTTGTATTGTTTTGGAGAGGATGCGAAATACATCTATGAAGGAGCTAAGGCTAATGGTGTTGATTTGTGTTTCTATTCCTCTGACAGGAACGAGCAGGTTGCCTGGATAGAAAAAAATGTAACACAAAATGATGTTTCTTTATATAAAAGCGGACAGTTCAAAGCTGCTTTATCAAAGACTGTAGATGCTGTGTATGGGACAGATTATCAGATTAATGCTCAGCGTCTACTTACAGCTTTTTATGAACAAAAGAACCTCAAATATAAACTTATTGGTGATTATTTGATATGTACAAATTCCACAACGGATGAAGCAGATGTTATTTTGTCCGATAAAGTAGATGGTTACGCGATGAGACAAATAGGTGATAATGCGTTTACTAAAAAAAAGGAATTAAAGTCTATATATATTCCTGATTCTGTTGTGAATATTGGTGACGGCGCATTTTATCTTTGTCCAAAGTTACAACAAGTCCATTTGCCGAAAAATCTTAAGGTTATTAAAAACAATGCTTTTAATTATTGTACTTCATTAAACGAAATTGTTTTACCGCCAAAAACAATTCATATTGGACATCGTGCTTTTTATGATTGTAAAAAACTCTTACAGATATATATTCCTCCTTCAGTTGGATATATAGGTGAAGAGGCTTTTGGTAATTGTTCTGAACTAACAATACATGGAGAAAATGGTTCATATGTGGAAAAGTATGCAAATGATAATAATATTCCATTCATAGGACAAGAGAAATTTAAATTTGAACTTATTGATGCAAATTTAATATGTATGGGAGGTACAATTGATGAAGTGGATATTGTTTTGCCTAATGCAGTAAATGGTCATGTAATAAAGGAAATAGGTGTTAATGCTTTTACTAAGAAAAGGAAATTAAAATCTATATTTATTCCCGACTCTGTGGTTAGAATAGGTGATGGCGCTTTTTATATATGCCCGGAACTTGAAACAATTCATTTTTCTAATAATCTTAAAGTTATTGCGGATAGTGCTTTTAATTATTGTATTGCGTTAAATTCTGTTGTCTTGCCCTCTCAGACAATGCTTTTGGGCAGGCGAGCTTTTTATGATTGTAAAAGGTTAAAGACAATAACGATACCATCATCAGTCATATATATTGGTGCAGAAGCATTTGGCAATTGTTCTGAACTAACAATACATGGAGAATCTGGTTCATATGCGGCAAGATATGCAAATGAACATAATATTCCATTTCACGTTAATGAAAATGATCTAACTGTAAATGAATATGTTATGTGC
>QMCD01000689.1_pt1 | contig 26480 bp, 25 predicted proteins | sample 1821841 | NCBI WGS metagenome assembly QMCD01 (sample SAMN01991225, study PRJNA193472) | Termite gut metagenome, whole genome shotgun sequencing project. | isolation source: worker | host: Macrotermes natalensis | reverse complement strand
GTTATTCCGATATAGCCTTTGGTGCTGTTCGCCGGGACGACCATTTTGTCGATCGTGTATTCGTTCCCGGCGGTGGCTTCGATTATCGGGGTCGTGACGCCTCCAGAAGTCCAGGAGTCGATCGTGTCCTTCAGTATATCTATCTCGAATTCACGATCTACGGGCTGCGGCATACCCATCAGGGAAACGGGTATTTCATAATACATCTGGTTCTCAGGCTCAAAGGTCATCGTTACGATCACAGTATTTATCGTGTCGGCCTCGATAAGCACAAGCCTGTCCTTGGTCTGCGGGTCGTACATGATCCATGTATCCTTGCATCCCCATGATAAGAACAGGGTGCCGATCAGGAATAATATATATATTCTCATTTTCGTACGATTTTAAGGTTATTTTTCTCTGAGTTCCATCTCGATCGAGGGCGGGATAGGGATGGTATAGGTCTCGTCCTTGCTTCCGTCGAGTATTTCCCCGATCGGCGTGTGGACTATATTGCGGCGCAGGCGTTTCATGTTGAACCACTGCATACCCTCGCCATAGAACTCCTTGCGGCGTTCGAGGTAAATATGTTCGGCGGTAAGTGTGTTTTCGCCCTGAGGCCTGTCGGCAATTCCGACCATGCCTCTCGATTCGATCACACTGTCGAAATATTCGGTCGCCAGATCTCGGTTCGTTTCCAGCAGCGCCTCGGCCATTATGTAATACATCTCCGGTATGCGGATAATGTTGGCCCCGACGATCGAACGGGAGTTTGGAGCCGATCCCTGAAGCGCCATTTTCCTTAAAAGATAGCCATTCGGAGACGATTCGAACCAGACGCCGTCCCTGAAGCGTATATCCTCTCCGGGATCGGGCCCTTTGTCCGCATAGAGGATTTCGAGGTCTATGGCCAGCGGGACTATTCTGGAATCGTACATATAATATTGTTGACTGATCTTTGCAAAACTGTCGGACCATACACCGAAAACCGTCTCCTTTAGGTGGAGTACGCCCTTCTCGTAATTGGCCATTTCCGAAGGCGCCATCAGAGGGAATTTCTCCGAGTCTATACCATTTTGGCATATTTTGCAGCATTGGTCATATCGCCTTTGTGGAGATAAACCCTCGCGAGCATTGCCTGAACGGCATAATGGTTCAGATGCAGTATGCGGCAGGAGGTGAAGCCATTGGCGACATTGTCGCGGGGATAGCCGAGCAACTCTTCATCCGCCTTTGTCAGCGCCTCGGCTTTGAGAAGGTCGCCTATTATTTTCCCGTAGACCTCTTCGACCGAACTGAACGGGGTGATGGCGTAAGAGTATCGGGTAACATAGGGAATGGCCCGTGCCTTGGCGCTTGCATTGGCAGACGAGATATCGACGGCGAAATATTGCAGCAGATTGAAGTGGAGCCACGCCCTGAGGGCTAAAGCTTCGCCATAGTACAGATCTCCGTATTTCATCTCCGCCACTTCTCCGTCTTCGAAGTGGTTGATAATGTTATTGACATGCCCTATGACCAGATAGTAGTCCTTCCAAATACTTCTGGTCATGGCTAAAGCCGCATCCGCATTCCACAGCGCATGGGAGTAATACCCCATACCGTTCCAAATGCCATCCTGATATATATTGCCGCTCATAATGTCGCCGGCGAAACCGAAAAACGCATCTGTCGTTCCCGGCCCACTCGAGACATTTCCAAAAAATGTAGTTCTTCCTGCGAGTTGCCCATAGATACCATACAGCGCATCCTCGGTCTTTTCGTCGTCGGAGAATATCTCCTGTTCGAGCACTTCCGATTTCGGCCTTATGTCGAGGAAACTTTCGCATCCCGCCATGAGGGGGATAACGAGTGTCAGTAATAATATTTTTTTCATGACTGATCGTTTTTATGCGTTAAAATACGGGGCGCAGCGTAATGCTGAAGTTGCGGCTGTAGGGATACGACGTACCGCGTTCCAGCTTAATGGTGGAGAAGTGTGCCAGGTCGGACATCCCGAATCCCACGTTCAGCCTTTTCAGGCCCAACTTTTCAAGGGTTTTACCCGTCAATTCATAGTTGAGGTTCACGTAGGAGATGATCAACTCGTTCTTCTTCTCCACGAACCTCTCCGAGAGGAAGTTGTCGCGTTCTCCGATCTTCAGGTAGCGCGACAGGTCGCCCGGCTGTTTCCAACGTTCGGTGTAGGCCCTCGCGTCTATGTTGAACCACTCGTCGACGTTCTCCACCTTTCCGTAGAGCGTGGAGTTGTACTCGTCCGAGCCGAAAGAGTAGGACGCCCTGACGTTCAGCGAAAGGTTTTTGTAGCGCAGCGTGGTGCCGATGCTGCCGCGCAGGAAGGGATTGGTGTTGCCCACGGCCACACGGTCGGCGGGATCGTATTCGTATGTGAACGACCCGTTGCGTTTGATGAATATTTCGCGGCCGGTGGCGGGGTCTATACCCGCCGAGCGGACGGTGTAGATGTCGAACTGCGAGCCTCCCATACGGAACAGGAGGGCTGGCATGACAAGTTTATTCCTCTTGGAATCATTGCCGGCATAGTAACTTCCCATCACATATTCGAGCCCTTTGAGCACTTCGCCGATGTTTTCCAGACGGTCGAACTGGTGCGAACCGTTCATGTGTACCGACCACGTAAAATCATCCCTTTTGACGAGCTGGGCCGACAGCGACAGCTCGATGCCCTGATTGGTCATCTCGCCCGCGTTGACCTTCACGTTGTCGGTACCGACCGAGGCGGGTAGTTGAACGGGCACGAGCATATCCACCGTTTTGTTGTTATAGTAGTCGACCGAGAACGTGAGCCTGTCCTCTAGCATCCTCAGGTCCATTGCGATATTCCGGTTGAAAGTCTTCTCCCATTTCAGACGCGGGTTTCCCATCACGATCGGAACGGCCCCGATGCCGGTATAATACATGTAATTCTCATTGTAGTTGTAGGTGGTCATCGCCTGATAGGGCGAGAAACTCACATTGCCGGTATAGCCGAGGCTGCCGCGGAATTTGAGGTAGTCGACCCATTCGACATTGAACCACGCCTCGTTGTTGACGATCCATGCCAGACCGAACGACCAAAAGGGTGCCCAGCGGTTGTCGCTGCCGAACTTCGACGAACCGGCGGTGCTGACCGAGAAGTCGGCCGAATACCTGCCGCGGAACTGGAAGCCGCCGTTGAAGAAGAAATTCACATTCGCGCTCAGGTCTTCGCCGCCGATGATGCCGTTGCGTGCGTTGGCGTATCCCATCGCATACTTTATGTCGTTCAGGTGGTCTTTCATGAACCCCATATACGTCGCGCCGAAATTCTCTTTTCTGCTACGGCGTATCTCACCGCCGGCTGCGAGACTGAACCCGGTTCCCTCGCTCCCGATCACTTTGCTATAATTGACCACCAGTTTGCCCGAATAATTCATCGCGTCATTCCCGGAAAGCCGGTATTCGCCCCTCTTATTTGTGTCGAATATGGTTTGGTTCGGGTCTTCGGGCGAAGTGAACCTCTCGGATTTCGCCCCGGAAAAGCCGAGGTCGGCCTGGGCCGTTATGAAGAAGAACCTGTTGAAATAGTAGCGCGCGAAGAGCGAGTTGTCGAGCGAATGCTGCCTCGATTTGGAAAAATTCGAAAGCGTGGCCCTGTAAAGGGGGTTAACCGCCCAGTCATCGTGGCTGGGGGATTGTATGTCGAAAGGATCGAACTGGTAGCCTTTGAACATCTCGCCGTTCTCGTCATATACCGGGTAATAAGGATTGAGCCTCGTGTAATCGCTGAAATTACCATACGGCGAATCCTTCGTGCGGGTCTGCGATACCGAGCTTTTGAAGTCGATGGTGAACTTGTCGGAAAGGTGGTACTTGATCATGAAGTTCAGACCGAAATTCAATCTGTTGTCGCCCTTCATCACACCGTATTTGTCACCCACGCTCAGCGACGCCTTGTAGTCGAGCCTGTCGGCACCCCCGGTGAGCATCAGCGAGTGCTGGTGTCCCAGCGAGACACGCAGCGGCGCACGCGCCCAGTCGGTGTCGACGCCGCGGCGGACATTCTCCAGCTTGTAGGCATAAGCCCTATCGAGCGAACCGTCGGTGGTCTCGTACATACCTGCCAAACGTTCGAATTCCAGCTTCTGGGCGGCATTGGCCAGATTGAGCGAACTTAACTCCGGAAAACTGTAAGAGGGGGTGAAGTTGTAGGTGAGCCGTGTTTTGCGCTCGGTGATCCTTTTCGACTCGATCACGATAACGCCGTTCGAGGCCCTGTCGCCGTAGACGACAGTCGCCGTGGCGTCTTTCAGCACGTCGATCCTCTCGATATCGAAAGGGTCGAGGTCGTAGAGTTCCTCGGTCGATATTTCCACCCCGTCGAGCATTATCAGCGGGTAGTTGTAGGCGCGCTCCTCATCGCTGGTGACGATGGAGTTCATGCCGCGAATAAGTATCTCGGGAACATAGTTGGGGTTCGATCCCGCAGCGTTATTTTCGACGATCACCATTCCGGGGGTAAGTGCCGTCAGTGCGCCGATAAGGTCGTTTGTCGAAATGGCCAGCAGTTCTTCGCCCGTTATTGTTGTCACGGAGCCTGTGTAGGTCTCCCTGTTGCGGACAAAATAGCCGTTCACCACAACGTCGTCGATCGTGCTGACTACCTCATCGAGCGTTACGTCGAGTTGGCGGTCGGCCGTGATCCTGTATTCCCTGGTCTCCATACCCACGAACGAGAAGACAAGCACCATTTCATCCCTTTTCGGGAAAGAGATCCGGTAATTACCCTGCGTATCGGCGGCGACACCTACGGTCGTCCCTTTCAGAATAACCGTGACACCGGGTATGGCATGGTTCTCGGCGTCCGTGACGGTGCCGAACACCGTGATGCGTTCCACGTTCGTGATGCGTTTGATCGTTATCACGCCGTTGACCACCGAAAAATCATGGCGCGTCCCCGCGAGGCACGCCCGGAGTACCGTCTCGATCGTGGCGTCGGTGAATGAACGGGTGATGTTGGGAAGTTCCCTCAATTCGTTATGGTCGAAGACGAAATTGATACCGCTCCTTTTCTGGAGGGTGTTCAACACATCGAGCATCGTCGCATCTTCGAAATCGACCGTAACTTTTGTCTGAAGCACACGCTCCGAGGCGCTTTGCGCCCAGGCGGCAGTCGTCGCGAGCAGAATTACTATCCAAACGCAGAGAAACCTCTTTGCATGGACAGAAAACAATGGTAGATAATTTCTCATAGACTTAAGTTTAATAATATTTGCGGTGTAACACATGGAGTGTAAATCCGGGCGGGGGCGCTGAAAAGGAGGTAGGGCCTTTAAAGGGTCACCCCGCCCGAATGAGAGAAAGAGTTATTTTGCAGACTTATCCAATGCTTTTTCGATGTCGTGGAGCATACTTTGATAGTGCGCCCTGTCGGCGGCAGGGGCCGAAGCGATGCGTCCTTCCAGCATGGTTTTGGTGCGCAGCGTCAAACCGTGGAGCACCTCGGCGGCGTTGTTCACCGTCCGTTGGTTCACACGGGGCTGCCAGGCGTAACCCGTACCGATGCCCACCGGGTCGAGTATCTGTGACGCGACGAAACCCCGGCCGTGCTTTTCATCCATAGCTCTGTACAGATCGCGGGCGGCGGCCACTGTACCCGTCGGATCGAGCCCGTAGGCCACGATCTCATCCACCGAGGGAAGCATTCCCGCTTCGCTGTCGGTAAGGGACATTGCGACCTTCACGGTAGCCCATTCGAGGGCGGCGCCCTTTATCATGGCCGACACCCACATGGTTTGCAGTGCCTTGTCGCCGTCGCCGAGCCGTCGTCCGGCGAGGGTGTTCTTCCAGATCAGAGAGTGCATATCCCCGGCATACTCCTCGAGCGTGTAGGGGTCGTCCGAAACGTGCGAACTGAGCGGTACCGAGTGCCAGCTTGTGACCAACTCCGTCCCCGTGTAGAAACGTGCGAGGTCTACAAGGCTCACGCGCAGGCCAATATTGTTCCGCAGGCCGGGATTGTCGAGCCAGTCGCAGTTGCGCAACTGTTCGACGCACCATTTGAGCGATCGCTTCTGCACTTCGCGCGGTACCGCCACAACGCTCTTGCCCGGCGTGCCGTCCTTGACCGTGGTGAGGTATATCCCGCCGATGTTGTACATCACGTTCATTACATAGCGGTAGAACTGGTTGCCCATGTTTTCATAGACGGACGCCCTGTATTTATAGTCGGGATCGTCGGTTATCCACTCGTCGAGGTGCTCGTTAATGTATTTCAGGTTCGCGATACCGTAATCGCTCGCCTTTATGGGGTCGTCGCCGAGGTCTTCCTCTATGGCGCTCGGGTCGTAGCGGGCGCTCACCTGCTGCTTGCCGTAACGGTAGACGGGATCGCCCGCCTTTTCATCGAGCCAGCTTTCGAGTACCGGCACTTCGTCGCGGTAATTTTCCACCGCAATGGGTTCGTAGAGCCACTTCACCAGGAAATAGTCGTAGGCGCCCAACTGCGGCGGGGTCAGCTTCACTCCCTTGTCGCCGGGCTGGGCCACGTAGTTGAAACGCGCGTAGTCCATTATGGACATCGTGGTCCCATTCACGGCCGTGAACGACGGCGAACGGAGCGAGTCGACCGGAATGGCCGCCGAGGCGCTCATATTGTGCATAAATCCCAGCGTGTGGCCGATCTCGTGGGCGACGATATATTCGAGCGACTCGGACAGAACGTCGTCGGGCAGTTTCTTGCTGCGAACACGCGGATCGACCTGCGCCGTCTGGATAAACCGCCACTTGTTGACCAGATTGGCCACATCGTTGAAGATCAGCACCGAAGCGTTGATTATCTCGCCGCTCTGCGGATCGACCCACGACGGGCCCATCGCATTGCTCACTGTGTTCGGGATATAGCGGATGCACGAATACTTCAGGTTGTCGGGGTCGAATTCCGGATCTTCTTCAGCGGTCGGGAAATCGCGCACCTGTATAACATTCCTGAAACCTATCTTCTCGAAAGCCGCGTTCCACCGCAGGGCGCCCTTGCGCACGGGCTCTTTCCATAACTCGGGAAAAGTGTTGTCAACATAGAAGACTATCGGCTTGGCAGGCTCCACCAACTCACCGTGCCCGTATGCCGCGGGATCGGCGGGTTCGACCTTCCAGCGATGTGTGACGGAAAAGTCCTGAATGTAGTCCTGCTCCGTGCTGACATAATACTTGTCGTGCAGGAAGATACCTATGCGCGAATCGGCTATGCGCGGGCGCATTTTATCTTCGGGCAGCAGCAGGATCGTGCGGGTGGCCGTGAGGGTGAACGGGATCGGTTTACTGGCGCTCTCCATGCCCAACATTGAGATCTTGAGGGTGTAGTTGAGCGTCGAGCGTATCGAGACGTTATCCTCGAAAGCCTTTATGCCCGTGAGGTACGATCCGGTGGAGTTGAACGTCGGGGAGATAGTCAGAGAACCCTGTTTGGTGGGGCCCATCGCCGGGACCAGATCGTTATTGGAAACAAACAGGTTGCCGGCGTCGAACACCACAGCCGTATCGTCGTTGTTCGTTGCCAGATATTTGAACGTGTGGATGATCGGGTCGAGCGTGGTTATCTTCATCGCCTGCCGCAGATTGTCCTCCCTCTGGTCGAAAGTGAAATCGGCATTGACTTTCTTCATCAGGATGGTGCTGTCGCCAATTTCGAGTTTGAAGTGAACGGGATCGCCGATCTTGTAGCCGATAGCGGCGTAATTGGGGTCGCTCACCTCCGAGACGGTCGATGCCAGCATCATCTCCCTGCCCAGGTAGCGCACAGGGACTTCGATATACAGTTTACCGCCGGGAAACTTGTAGAGCGTCATAAAGCCGCCCTGCGCCGTGTCATATGACTTGCCTTTGAAAAGCTTGTCGTATTTGGTGTCGGCCTTGCGCTTTACGGTGTCCTGCTCAGTGGTGGCGGTAACGGCTTTTTTCCGCTTGAATATCTGGCCGTGGCCCTGCTCCGGCATTGATAGCAAGGCGGCGGCTGCAAACACGATCAGTAAAACTTTTTTCATATCTTAAAGTATTAATCAGTTGTTCAATGTAATTACAACCACATCGCCTTCCTTGCGAAAGTTTAGGTTCATGCTGCTTTCGAGTACTTCGAATAGGCTTTCCACATGTTTGAACCTGGGGATGTAGCCGGTGAAGAATTCGTTGTCGAGCGACGTCACGCCGCTGACGTCGAATTTCACGTTATACCACCTCTCGAACTTTGCCAGAATGTCGGTGAACGATTCGTTGTCGAATGCGAACCTGTTCTCGATCCATGAAGTATTGAAAGAGATATCCGTGGCCATCGTCTGTATCGTCCGCCCGTCGGCGACGGAGACCACTCCGGGTGTAATGACCACGCGGTGGTCGCCCGAGGCGACCTCCACGCTGCCCTCGACAAGCGTGGTGAACGCCTTCGCGTCGGCAGGATAGGCGTGGATGTTGAATTCCGTCCCCAAAACACGCACGGTCTGGTGCGGGCAATTGACTACAAATGGCTTCTCCGCATTTTTCGCCACCTTGAAATAGGCCTCACCTTTCAGATGTATGGTGCGTTCGGATCCGGAGAAGACCACCGGATAACGTATTTCGGAATCGGAGTTCAGCGTGACTTCGGTACTGTCGGCAAGGACAAGATGATAGACGCTCCCTCGGGGTATTCTCAAGGTATGGTAAAAGGGCGCGGCAACATTCTTGTCGATCAGGGGCGGCTCCGTTTCGTTGTATATCAGCCTGCCGCCGGTGTTGCTTATCGTCCTGTGCCCGTCGTTCAGTTTCCCGGTCTCGTCTTCCACCTTTATGACCCTGCCGTCGGAAAGGATCAAAATGGCGCTGTTGTTGCCGCCCAGCATGTCAGAAAACTCCGAGGAATAAGCCTTGCTGCTGCCATGGCCGTCATTCCGACCTGAAAATTGCCATATACCGACCACAAGCGCCAACACCGCTGCCGCCGCACATGCCGCGATCCACCGCACGCGCCGCGGCCTGTTCCTGCGTCCGTTCAACGCCGCGAAGTCCAAAGGCTTCCTGTTATGTTCGAAAAACTCGTAACGCCCGTATTGGCCGACGATACTTTTAGTATCTTTCAACCTTAAATATGTTTCACGGTTCTCCGGCGAAGCATCGACCCACCGGTCCAGAATATCCTGTTCGCGTGGTGCAATTTCGCCCAGAAGGCTTTTCGAAATAATCCTGACAATCTCCCGATCCATACTCGATACTGAAAATTTCACTGTGTTTTTCTGATATAAACACTTATGTCCGGAAATCGTACCGAATTTATTTTTTGTCATCGTCATCGCCGCCAATCTTTTCGGCACCTTATCCAGCAGGCGCGGGGCGTATGCTTTCCGCTCCGGGAGGGCATTTTCAGAAGTCTTCTAAAAGTAGAAAATCCCAAAATATTGTGATTTTGCTTGTCCGGCAAGAAATAAAAACATACATTTGCTATGAAATCACAATATATAGGGATTTATGAAAACAATCGGAGAAGCGATAAAAGAGCGGCGCGGAATACTGAACATCACCCAGCGGGAACTCGCCGAGATAGCGGGAGTGGGCATCAACACGCTCACAAAGATCGAGCGCGGCGAGGCCAACCCGTCATTGAGGGTGCTTCAAAGCATTCTCGACGCACTGGGACTGGAAATCAAAATCGGTATCAGGCAATGAGACGGGCGAACGTTTTTTACAACGGTATCCTCGCGGGAGAACTCACGGAACTCTCTTTGAGCGAGTATGTTTTCCGGTATGACGACGCCTATTTCGCCGACCGGAAAATGCCCGCAGTGAGCCTTACTCTGCCGAAAACGCAGCAGGAATACAGGTCGGAGCACCTGTTCCCCTATTTTTACAACTTGCTCTCCGAGGGCACGAACCGCGCGTTGCAGTCGCGCCTGCTGAAAATAGACGAGAACGACAACTTCGGACTGCTTCTCGCCACCGCCGGAACCGACACTATCGGCGCGATAACCATTAGAGATTGTTTGGATTTTTCGACGGAGAGGATTTTAGGCCCAGGCCGAGAGATTTTTGCCACCTCCGAAGGAGACGTAGGGGTTCCTACGGCGAGTGAGGAGGGGATGAAAAGCTCCGGAACTGAGCCTAAAAGACCGACAGGCGAAAATTTCAAACAAGTTCTAAAACCCGCAGTACAATGATAACACTCGACCGCTGTCCTTCGACACTTGCCGAAGGATATTCGACATACAGCCCCGTCGCACTCAAAAAACTGTTCGACGGCAAAAAGGTTTCTCATATCATCCCTTATCATCCAATAGAGACCGACGAGACCGATGCGGCTAAATTTATGGATAACCGCAAGCGTATTTCTATTTCGGGTGTGCAGAACAAATATTCGATGGTAGCTACCGGCGGCGAATTGCGCCTTACCGACGAAGGCGAACCGGGGCAATACATACTCAAGCCAAAACCGTCTGATTTACGCCTACCGCAGGAGATCCCGGCCAACGAGAATCTGACGATGCAGATCGCCGAGCAGGTTTTCAGCATCGAGACCGCCGCCAACGGATTGTGTTTCTACCGCTCCGGCGAGGCTGCATATCTGACCCGCCGTTTCGACATACTTCCCGATGGCCGTCATCTGCGCAAGGAAGATTTTGCATCGCTGGCAGGAGTAACCGCCTACGGAGCGCGTACCGATCTGAAATACGGGTCGAGTTACGAGGAGATCGCAGAGCTCATCCGGCAATATGTTCCGGCGTGGAGGGTGGAAATGGTGAAATTCTATCGGCTCGTGCTGTTCAACTTCCTGTTCTCGAACGGCGACGCCCATCTGAAGAATTTTTCACTGCTGGAGACCCGTGACGGCGACTTCCGTCTCTCGCCGGCTTACGACCTGCTGAATACCAACATCCACGTCAATAACACCGATTTTGCGCTCGACAAGGGTTTGTTCAAAGAGCCGTCGCCGCAGTATCTCAAATTCGGGATCAAAGCTTGCGGCGCATCGTTTGCGGCATTCGGGAAGAACATTGGCCTATCGGAACAAATCGCGGCCCGCGAACTCGGACGATTTACAGCCACGCCGCCTGCACTCGAAAGCCTGATCGCCCGTTCGTTCCTGTCCGAAAAGACAAAGAAAACCTATCTCACCCATTACCGCGAGCGGCGCAACAGGTTGGCGGATATGAAGCTTTAGTAGTGTAACGATAAATCCGACGAATGTCTTTGGTCGTTCTTTGGATGAGTTCAAAAAAAGACTACCTTTGTATTGCCAAGTGCGACTCAGGGTAAAACGTAGCAAATAGCTTGTATGTTATCCGGTGTCTTTGAAAATCGACGGTTTTATAACCGATTGAAATAAAGTGGAGTAACAGAGCGGATGCGCTCCCTATCTCTCCGCTAAGCAATGCTGATTTTCAATCAGTTGAGTAGAGCTGCACACTTTTTAACACACCCTTTTTGCGAAGGGTGTGTTTTTTGTGCGTTCTGCACACTGTTCCACACCGTTTGAACTGTCGGTTCGTGGTAAATATAGCAATCTCCCCGAACATTCGAACAGGGAGGTTGATATTTTTTAAGATTTGTTTGCTTTTTCATCTATCGGCGACCGCCTTTTTTGCTATCAATCAGCGATAAAGCATACGGAGCGTCCACGATAATTTTTCTGCCGATCTGTTTACCACCGAAGTTGAAAACATCTACCTGACCGAAACGGAACTGAAGACGATTGCCGCTGTCGATCTGATGGACGACAAGGCAAAGGAGATTGCTCGCGATGTCTTTCTGATGGGCTGTTACACTGCCCAACGGTACAGCGACTATTCGACAATCAATGAGGGCAATATACGCAAACTGGAGAACGGACGGACTGTAATCGACCTGAAACAGCAGAAGACGGGTAACCATGTCGTGATTCCTGCGCGCCCTGAGGTGCTAGCTATACTCGCTAAATATGATAATGTGATGCCGAGATCTTATGAACAGAAGGTAAATAAATACATCAAGGAGATTGCCCGCGAGGCCGGGATCACCGAGCCTGTCGAGATCGAGTATGTCGAGAACGGCGAAAAGAAAAAGAAGTCCGTTTCCAAATACGACTTGGTGAAGACCCATACTGCTCGCCGAAGCGGGGCTACGAATATGTATCTGGCGGGAATACCTTCAATTGCTATTATGAAAATCACCGGGCACAAAACCGAGAAAGAGTTTATGAAATACCTCAAGATTTCGGAGGAGGAAACCGCGATAGAACTTATGGGGCATCCGTATTTTAGCGGAAGTTAGCGTGGTTTTGTCTTGTTTATTAGATAGAAGTGTGTTATTTTTGTCGTGTGTATTAGATAGAATGCCATGTTCGATAGAGAAACCATAAAACAGATCATGCTCGACAATCAGGCCGATGTGTCGAAGCATGAGGTTATTGCACGCGATTTCCGTTTCGAGGAATTCGGCAACTATGTATTCATCGGCATTCGCCGGGCGGGTAAATCTTACCTGCTCTATCAGCGCATCCAACAACTGCTGTCGCAGGGTGTGGGCTGGGACGAGATGTTTTATATAAGTTTCGACGATGAGCGCCTGGAGGGATTCACTGCCCGGGATTTCAACCTGTTGCTGGAGGTACACCTCGAAATGTACGGAAAGCAACCTATTATGTTCCTCGATGAGATACAGAATATCGAGGGATGGGAGAAGTTCGCCGTTCGGATGGCCAACAACAAACGCAGGGTTTATATCACCGGGAGTAACGCCAAGATGCTCAGTAAGGAGATCGCGTCAACCCTCGGAGGAAGATATATTACAGTCAATGTTTATCCATATAGCTTTCGGGAGTTCCTGAAAGTCAACGGGGTTGTGTTGAACGACAGGTCGCTGCTTGCCACCGAATCGCGGGCGGAGGTGATCAGGCTGTTCAACGATTACTTTCGTTACGGGGGGTTCCCCGAGGGAGCGACCCTGTCGGCAAAAAGGGACTATCTGTCGAGCGTTTATCAGAAGATCTATCTCGGCGATATTGCGGCCCGGCATAAGGTGGAGAACCTGTTCGCCCTGCGTGTGATGTTTAAGAAGATAGCCGAAAGCATCAAGCAACCCCTGTCGTTCAACCGCATTGCCAACATCGTGTCGTCGACGGGGGCGAAAGTCTCGACCGACACGGTGATCAAATATGTGGAATACGCCAAAGATGCCTGGCTGATAACCCCGATACAGAATATCGCCGCCAAACTTGCGGAACGGGAATCGGCCCCGAAATACTATTTCACCGACAACGGTATCCTTAACCTGTTCCTGTTGGACGGCACGACTTCGCTTTTGGAAAATCTCGTGGCGTCGACCCTGATGCGGCTTTATGGGCGGGAAGACGCCGTGTTCTTTTACAATGACAAGATCGAGGTCGATTTCTACCTGCCCGAGCAAGAGACCGCCATACAGGTTTGCTATAATCTGAACAATGCCGACGGTACTTTCGACCGCGAGGTGCAGGCGTTGGTTAAACTGGCAAAGGTACTGCCTTGCGGCAGGCTGATGATTATTACTTTCGACGAAGAAAGGACTATTGAGGCCGGTGGCAAGACTATCGAAGTCGTTCCTGTTTGGAAATGGTTGCTAAATAATTAGGACAAATGGATACATGCGAAAAATATAGCGAGCAGGCATTGTGGCAGGCGGTTTATGACGTCAATTCAAAGTTGAGTGTCTCGGGGATCTTTTCTAAGATCGAAACTTTGGCCGATTATTTTTTGCTTTTCATAGAATATGGAGACGACTTCTACGACTATCTCGACATAAAGCCGGAGAAGGGATCCGACCATGAGGCCGACGAGCTGGCTATCATGTTGTTGGATAGTTATATAACTCAGCTGTATCTCAATATCCCCGCGATGCTCCTGTATCTTCGCCGACAGGAGCCTGAATATTTAGGGTATATTAATGAGGTGCTTATTCCCAAAGTGTTACCGAAATTGACGGACGCGGCCAGGATCGACAAAGAGACCCGCTATAAAATATACGACTCGGAAATAGCAGACAAGATCAACGACACATATCTTACGCTTAAGTATGTATTGTATGTTCTTGAAAATCTGGAGGTACTCATACATTCGACAGAAGATCCGCTGGGGGTGTTGCGGCAGAACAGCGATTACAACCATGTGTCGCTACCGCAAAAGACGGCGGGTCTTCTTACGGATCAGTTCGATAAAATGCAGGAGAATCTGGGCAGGATGCGGGAGGATTTGGAGAAATTTATCGTCGAGATTCAGGCCGGCGGCATGCGGTCTGAAAAAATCAACTGGCTCGGGACCTCCACCGAGTTGGCGTATATGTTCGAACAGTTGGCTTACCGAGGCTATATCGAAAACCCGGAATCAAAAGACGGCGAGATGAATAAAACCGCCCTGGCGCGTGAGGTGTGGGCGCATATCGCTCCGCGCGACGTAAAGGAAGAGACGTTTATCGTCGACCTGCGCGGCGGCCGGCTAAGTGAAAACAGCGCGTTTGCAAAAGCGATGAATTCCATTCCCAACAATACAAAAAATAAATAACCGGCATTAAGTACGTACGTCTCACGTACTTTGTACGGCATTAAGTAGCGGTAATTCCGCTATTTTTTTGTGGCATAATCCTTAAAAAATAGAATTATGCCAAACGAAATTTATCTGAACGGTCTGACCACAGACCAACTCTCGGAACTCATCAGAGAGTCGGTGCGCGACGAGATGCAGAATCTCCGGCCGCCCAAACCAAAACCCGAAAACAAATTCCTGACACGCAAAGAAACTGCACGCCGGTTGAAGGTGTCGTTGGTGACCCTGACCGAATGGGTCAATCGGGGGCGCATCAAAGCCCACAAGATCGGCGGCCGGGTGCTCTTCCGCGAAAGTGACGTGGACGACTCCCTATCGCAAATCATTCCTCAAAAACGCCGATAACTATGGATAAGGAGAAATATATCCGTATCGGCACCCAGCTTTACAAGCTTGTACGGCGGCCACTGATTAGTGGCGACTTCATCGAAGAAAAAGTGCCGTGGAGCTACGAAACGCTGCGGCAGGATTATGGAAAAAACAACCTGCCCGAGGTCGAGAAGTACGACGGGTTCTGCATTATCCCCGCCCACGTTAACTATCGGCAGACCCACGGCACCTACCTGAATCAGTACGAGCCGATACCCTGTGCGCCCGCGCCGGGTGAGTTTCCGCGCATCCGGGCGTTCCTGTCGCACATCTTCGGCGAGCAAATCGAATTGGGGCTGGATTATCTGCAAATCCTCTATCTGCGCCCGACGCAAATGTTACCCATTTTGCTGTTGGTCTCCAACGAGCGGCAGACAGGGAAGACCACGTTTCTTCGTTTCCTCAAAATGATCTTCGGCAAGAACGCCACGTTCAACACCAACGAAGATTTGGCTTCGCCTTCCTCCTTCGTGCCTCGGCAATTCAAGCAAGCTTGATTGTTCTCGGCTTGGCGTCGGTTCCGCAGTCAGTTCAACGCCGACTGGGCGAACAGGCTGTTGGTACTGGTAGATGAGCTGCTGCTGAACAAGATCGAGGACACCGAGAAGATCAAAAACCTCTCGACTGCCGGGGACTACAAAATCGAGGCGAAGGGTAAGGACAGGCGCGAGATTGAGTTTTTCGCCAAGTTCGTGCTGTGTTCCAACAACGAGAAGAACCCGATCATCATCCCACAAGAGGAGGTGCGGTTTTGGGTGCGCAAGGTCGAGCCGGTCGAGACCGACAACGTACATCTGCTCCGGCAGATGGAGCGCGAAGTGCCACAGCTGTTACACTTTCTCGCCGGGCGGCAACTCTCCACACGTCAGGAGTCGCGGATGTGGTTCGCTCCGGCGACACTCGAAACCGCCGCCCTGCGAAAGATAAAGAAGTACAACACCAACAAGGTCGAGATCGAGATCGCGTCCTATTGCGCCGAGGTGATGGAGAAACTGGAGCGGCAGAGTGTTTCGTGCTGTCCCAAAGATTTGTTGGACGTGGTGCGCGACGCCGGACTGCGGGCAGACCTGATGCAGATTCGCGGCATACTCCGCGACAGTTGGGGATTACGGTCGGACAGGAACAGCGATTACACGTTCTACCACATCGGCACGGAGGGCGACCCGGTTCCGGCGAAACGACGTGGACGCTATTTCGAAGTCAGCCGCGAGCTGGTGGACAAACTTCTGTTGTAATGTTGTGTTTGATGATTATTCAGATTTGCCCTCCTCACATTGGGGGGCGGCGCCTATGCACAGGGAGTGGTGTTCGAGAAACTGACGTTCGCCGAAGCGGTCGGGAAAGCCGCCGCCGAAAACAAAATGGTCTTCATAGACTGCTACACCGAGTGGTGCGGCCCGTGCAAGATGATGGCGGCCGAAGTATTCCCGCAGAAGGTGATGGGCGACTTTATGAATCCGCGCTTTGTGAGCGTGGTTATCGACATGGAGAAAGGTGAAGGGGTTGAACTCGCGCGCCGCTTCGAGGTAACGGCCTACCCGACATTCCTGCTGCTGGACGGCAACGGTGCGGAGGTCAGCCGTATCATAGGCGCCGGTACGCCCGAGGATTTCCTGGCGAAACTCGAAACGGCCATCGATCCCGCGAATGCCGTTGCTACGCTCAAAGCGGCATACGAGGCAGACAGGAACCTGACGACCGGCATGGCATATATCGCGGGCCTGAACGGACGGACGACCGAGATCGTGCCGGTGGTGGCGGAGTTGTGGAACATTCTGCCCGACGATGAGAAGTACACCCGCGGGTTCCTCCGGCTCGTCACCGGGGGAGAGGAAGGGACGCTCACTCCCGACCATCCGCTGTTGCCCGAACTGCTCGCCAACAAGGATAAATTCGAAGCTGTGATGGGAAAAGGTTCGTTGTACAATGTCGTGGAGGGTATCTACCTGAACCTGTGGTTCGCCGCGATGGGAGAACGCGACGTCGATATGGCGGCGCTTGAGAAGTCGGCGGCAATTGTCGCATCGCTCGATATGCCGGCGGCCGACCCCAACGGTCATCTGGCGGCCGTGGCCCTGCTCACCGCCCGCAAGGATTGGGACGGGATGATCGCCTGCTTCAACGAAAAAGTAGCGCCCATACCGTTCGAGTTCCGCAAGGCACAGGTCGAGGGGGGACTGATCGCGGCATGGATAAACGGCACGCCAGAACAAAAGGCGGCGATCGACAAGTATTACGAAAGCCAGCTTGAGAACGCCAAAAAATCAGGCGATCAGGGCGCCATTACGCATTACACCGCGATGCAGGCATTCTTTGCCAACGGCGGCAAACCCGTGGGGATGTAGTTATGAGGAGGATCATTTTCAGTGTTGTGTGCGCGGCGGCGATGGCCCTCGCGCACACGGCCGTTCTCGCCCAGAACGGGCGGAGTATCATAGTGTCGACAGGCGACGCCGTTCCCAACGACCACCACCTGCCTGCTGATGGCGGCTACCGCATGCCCGAGAAATATCAGAAGAACGCCGTGCAGTTCCGCACCGAAGACGGGGTCCTGCTCGTCGGCTGGGTGCTGGGCGAGGGCATGCGCGGCATCACGCTCGGACATGCCAACGGGTGGATGGTGAACAGTTGGCTGCCGTTCGCCGAGCGGCTTGTAGAGGCGGGGTATATGGTGATCCTGTGGGAGTTCCGCAATATCGAACCCTCGGGCAGCGCGCCGCGTGGTGCTGAACTGCGCTGGGATCTGGACGTGCTTGCCGCCGCCGAAGTGTTGCGCGAGCGTGGCGCAACCGGTATACTGGCTATGGGAGCGTCGGACGGCGGTACGGCAACAGCCGTGGCCTCGCCACATATTCCCGATCTGGTGGGCGTGGCGATACTTTCATCCCCTGCGAGGTCGAAGGGCGACGGAGTGGCGGCGCTCGGGAAGCTATCGCCTGAAATACCAGCATTTTTTGCCGTATCGACCAATGATCCGGGCGGCAAATTCTATCCCGAAGTCGAGGCGTTGTACAACGGCAGCGCATCGACAAAAAAGGAGTTTCATGTCCTGAGCAGCTATGAACACGGCACAGACCTGCTCTCCGACATAGACGCCTATTCGAGGATGAAAGGTTCGACCCCCGAGCAGAAACAGGAACGCCTCCAGCTTGCCGACGACCTGATGCGCTTCGTGAACGATGCTTTCGGCGCGGTCACCACACCTGAAGTACCTGAAGCCGCAACCGTGGAATCGGTAGAGGAAACGGACGTGCCTGAAAAAAGCATATGGCCGATTGTCGCGGTGGGCGGAGGCGTACTCGTGCTTGCCGCCGCCGGGATTGTCTTTGCCAAAAAGCGGAAAGGATAATACCGGCAGTCAAATAAACGTTAATAATTACAGATATGAGAAAAGTGGTATTTTTATTCGTTATGTTGGCGGGTATCTGCAATGCAGGCGCACAGGGGCCTGCAATCGGAGGCCCGCAAGTGGAGATGGACAGCGAGGGGTTTGTGGTGAAGACCGGCGACATGGCGCCCGATTTCACCGTGACAATGTTCGACGGCTTGACGGTCAGTCTCCGCGACCTGCGCGGGAAAGTGGTCTTTCTCGACTTCAGCGGCCCGTTCTGTAAACCGTGTATCGCCGCCATGAAACGCTTCGATAAGGAGATATTCCAGCGGTTCGAGGGGTAGGATTTGGAAGTGTTAGTAATTCTCGGACTGTATAAAAACCGGAGCGACGTGGAGAAGTTCCGTACGGCACAGGGCTTCGACTTCCCGATGGGCCTCGACCCTGAACACAAAGTGCTGAACAAGTATTTCATCGGCGGCATCCCGCGTTACTTCGTCATCGACCGCGCGGGAAAGATAGTATACCATGCTTCGAGGGCGACGGAAGGAAATCACGACGACATACTCGGGGAGATAACGGCTGCGATCGACCGGACGCTGAGACAGAAGTGATCTATGGCGAACAATACGACAGATTCAAACACAAAGGCACGCCTATTTTTAGGCGTGCCTTTGTGTTTGAATCTGTTTGTGAATTTGAAAGTAGTAACTCCAAAAATGGCACAAGTACAAAATATCTTACCAAGCGAGAATGATTTCGAGTAGAATGGTTTGATTAATGCAGAATCAGTGTAATAAACCTTGAGTAGCGAATTTTTGTGGATAAGAAGAAAATAAAGTAGAGTAAGCCCGAAATGATGCTTGCCGTACAAATACCGTACAAATTCAAAATAAAACCGCCCTGCAAATATTTTCAGAGCGGTTTTCGTGAGGTCTGAAGCGGATTCGAACCGCTGTACGAGGTTTTGCAGACCTCTGCCTAGCCACTCGGCCATCAGACCATTCTTTATGTGGGGCGGGAATGGAGATCATACCTCCGCCTGTTCATTTTCGAGTGGCAAAGATAATGATTTAATTCTATTTTCCAAAACTATATTTCACCTCATTCTCCGGATTTTCTCAATCACCGATGTTGACACAAACGCACACACTTTAACCTCTATCTGTAAGGTTGTGGCGATTTGTTGTTCAGCCGGAAACCGAGGCCGAGCATCAGGAAATTCGGCTCGCGGAAGTTGCGGAGGCTGTAACCTATGTGGACGAACGAGTTGCGGAGCAGTTCGATCTTGAGCGAAAGTATCTGGTAGACCGATTTCATATCGCCGCCGCGGTGAAGTACGTTGGTACCCACTCCGAGGCCGATAGTGAAATATGGCATCACAAATTCGACGCGGGCGGATAATCCCAGAGCGATCTGCCTGTGAAATCCCGGATTGGCAAACGGCAATTCGTCGGGGCCAGAACCGCCGACCTCCACGATGTAATCTTCCGGAATGAGGTTCGCGCTGCTGTCCCAGAACCCGTCGACGGCCGCGCCGACCCTCAGGTTATGGTTGAAATTGTACATCGGCGCGATGCTGAACCCCAACACAGAGTAGGAGTCGGGCAGGATATACGGCAGTTCGTTGTCTATCAGCAGGCCGCGCTTGCGCCACGACCCGAAGAAAACCACATCGTAACTCACATGGCGCGGGAAGCTCGGGATGTCGGAGCGGTAACCCTTGCGCAGGAATACATTCCTGTCGCGGTTGAAATGGTAGGTCAACCCCAACTTCCCGCCGACCATATTCAGTCCCGCGTTGGGGAATTTAGTGTTGCCGTTCGAGAAGTGGGTGACGGTCAATCCCACCGAGGCCGAGAGTCGCGGGGAGATCATATAATTCAGGTACAGGCCCGTGTTGATATATGCGTTAACTTTCGACCCTATTATCCAGTTCACGTAATTATCGACCGGATCATATTTCTTCCATGGGGTGGACAGACCGAAATTCCACTCGTAGTCGAACGACAGGCGCGGCGATATCCGTGCGATGTGCGCACCCTGAAACAGATAGAACGACGTGGGAGTGCCGAGTACTGTGCTGCCTTCGAATGCGTTCCATGAAATGCCAATACCCTGATACGCGCCTGCATAGGTGCGCCCGGCAAGGGTGTTCGGGTGGAAGCCGAACGAATATTTCAGATGTGCGGAGAACGCCCGGCCTTCGGGGTCCCACATGCCATACCCCATTTTTGGCTTGCCGCCGTCGCGAATAACGTAATCGGGATGGACTTCGATGCCGATGCGGTGGATGATCCTGCGAGTGGGCTGCGACGTGCTGTCGGACATCTCTCCGAATGCGCATGGGCGTTGGGCCGAAGCATGGAAAAATGGCAAAAGCGCTGCCGAAAGCAGCGCTATCGCAACTCTACCCGTTTTCGTTATTGTCATCACCCGCGAGTTAAAGAGTGTGGCAGACGGTTTTTAGAGGTTGATTAAATATCCCGCTCTTGCTCTTACTTTGCCTGAAGGTCGCTGTTGTCTTTCATCACCATCGACTTGTCGAGGCGCAGGGTGACGTTGCTGTCCACTTCGACCAGCACGCTGTTTTCCTTAACTTCCTTGATAGTGCCGTATATCCCACCGGCGGTGATGATCTTCATCCCTTTCTGGAGGCTGTTGCGGAAGTTGTTGAGTTCTTTCTGGCGTTTCTGCTGCGGGCGGATCATGAAGAACCACATCACCACGAAGATCAGCAGCATCATGATCAGGAAAGTGTAATTTCCTCCTCCGGCCGGTGCCGCGCCTTCCTGCAACATTATAAACATCTGGGTCATATTCTTATTTTTTAAAATGATTTCCGCAAAGATAGCAAAAAATTAACCACTAACCGTTAACCACTATAATTATTCGATCTCCGCCGTTATATAGAATACATATCCCTTCGATGAGAGCGATGTGTACATTATCGCCGTTTTGAACACCCAGCCGCCAAGGTTGCGCGTGTCGAGGGTGAACTTCATGTTTTGTTCTTCGCCCGGTTTCAAAGGCTGTTTGGGGTATTCCGCCTCGACGCAGCCGCACGACAGGTCTAATTTCGTGACCACCATTGCCTTTTCGCCAGCGTTTTTTATTTTGAACTCGCGCACCACCTGCTCACCTTCGCGCACACGCCCGAAATCAAGTGTGTCGGCGCCCCGGTGAAGTATCAGCGAATCGGACAGCGATACCACGAGTCCGCCTGCCGCAGCCCGCGTACTCTCTTCGCCTCCGTCCGCAACCTTCTTATTTCCGCCGCCGCAGGCCGCCGAACCGGCGATAACTGCGACTATAAATAAGGTAAATACAATTAATCTCTTCATAACTATATGGTTTACATGTCATCTTTTTGGTTAAACCCTATCGGGCGCCGTTCGGTACGTGCCAACTGCTTTTGCAACGCCAATTCCGACAAGGCCAGATATACATCGTCGAACTTTCCTTCCGTTTCTTCGATAAATTCATCCAGCAGCCGTCTGATCTCACTGTTCTCTTGCGCAAGTTGCCTGACCTCGATCGAGGTCATGGCCAATTGCCGCATCGCCACGAAAGCCCGCATGATGGAAATACTCGCCTGAATGGCGACGGTGCTGCGAAGAACCGCCGAAAGCATGGAGACGCCCTGTTCGGTGAATGCGAAAGGCATATAACGTATACCGCCTCTGTTTGAGGTCGCAATTTGCGACCTCAAACTTGAGGCACCAATTTGGCATCTCAAATTTTCAAATTCGACAGGAGTTAGTTCAAACATAAAATCACCGGTTAAGCGCTCGATATTGCGTTTAACCTGCTCCTTAAGCCTCTTTGTCTCCACCTGATACAACTCAGCCAAATCGAAGTCGAGCATCACCCGCCGGCCCCGGATCTCGTATATTCTGTTCTGAATGGTCTGCAATTCCATTGCCCTCGATTCACTAAAGCAACCCCCGTCCGGCTTTGGTTACTTTGCCATCTGCCGTGAGTTTTTCGATCACCTTGTCGAGGATGCCGTTGATGAACGTGCTGCTGCTACGGGTGCTATAATATTTCGCGATTTCGATGTATTCGTCGAGCGTCACCTTCACGGGGATCGACGGGAAATTGACGAACTCGGAGATCGCCGTCACCATTATGATGTTGTCTGTGAATGCGATACGCTCGACATCCCAGTTGCGAGTGAACTCGTCGACACAGGCTATGTATTCCTTATAGTTGCGAACCGTCTTTCGGAACAGTTCGGGCCCGAACGCCTTGTCCTCGTCGTTCTTAAACTCGGGGACAAGTGGCACGTCGCGCTGGTTGGTACGGAAATTTCCGAGCGTGCGCACCACCAGGAAAAGCGCGAAATCCACATCGTCGGCCCACAGTATCGACTGTTCCTCAACGGTATCTTCCACCGAGTCGTTGTCCTGAACTGTGACGGTGAAAAAATCCTCGACAAGTTGCAGGTCTTCGCGGTATGACGACCCGTCGGCGTCCATGTATTTCTTATAGAAATCGCTATCTATGAGTGCGTTGTAGAGGCCCTTGATAAGTTCCGGGTACTTAACCCATCCTAATTTCCGGCGGTCGAGGTATTCGGTGAGCGCCTTGCTCTCCTCGATCTGGCGGATCACCTCGTTGCCGATAAATTTGGTGTTGGGGTTGAGGTCTTCGCGGGTGGGAAGTTTCTTTTTGCGGTTCAGTTCTATGCGTTTTTCGGCGTATCGCGCGACCTCGACCACGAGCCAAAGCATCTGGTGGTAAAGGTCGTAGGTGCGGTCGATGCTGGCTACAAGGTTCTTTTCGGATGTAGCTGCGGATTCCGATTCCGATTTAAAGTGGGCGTAGAGGGCCTTGACGACCTTGATCCTTATTAATCTCCGGCTTAACATTGCTTAGAGCTTTCCTGTTGGTTTTCCGGTTGCAAACTTAAGCATTTTTTTTGCTTATCTTTGCCTCCACAATACGAAAAAACAATGTACGACGTAATAATAATAGGCGCCGGTGCGGCGGGGATGATGGCCGCGGGGGTCGCGGCGCGCGAAGGACGGCGGGTGCTGGTAATCGAGAAGATGGAGAAGGCGGGCCGTAAGGTGCGCATAACGGGCAAGGGGCGCTGCAACGTGACCAACAGCAAGCCGCGCGAGGAGTTTCTGGCCCATGTCCGCGCGAATGCCGAGTTCCTCGAACCCTCGTTCCGCTCGTTCGATAACCGTGCGGTGCCGTCGTTTTTCCGCAAACTGGGCGTGAAACTGGTCGAGGAGCGCGGCGACCGCCTCTATCCCGAGAGCGGCAAGGCGTGGGATATTGCCGACGCGCTGGCCGACTGGGCCAAGGACGAGGGCGACAGCGAGATCGTGTTCAACACGCGCGTGACCGACATCATAGTCACCGCAGGCAAGGTGCGCGGGGTGAGGATCGAGACCAAAAAGGGCTACCCGCGCAATGTCGAGGCGGCGAATGTGATCGTAGCCACGGGCGGCGTTTCCTATCCTTCGACGGGTTCGACAGGCGATGGATATCGGTTTGCACACACGCTCGGTCACAGGATCGAGGAAGTGCGCCCGGCCCTTGTGCCGTTGGAGAGCAGTTTGCCGGTGGTGAAGGAGTTGACGGGTGTGCACTTGAAGAATGTGTCAGTAAAGCTCCTTGTCGACGGCGAAGTTGCGCAGGAGGAGTTCGGCGAGATGGACTTCACGGGGCGTGGGCTGGACGGCGCGGTGATACTGCGCGTGAGCCGCACGGCCGTCGACGCACTGATAGAGGAACGCAAGGTGGAGATCGTTATCGACCTCAAATCGGCGCTCACCGAGGAGATGCTTCTCGCGCGCATCGAACGCGAAATCGCCGACCTGCCCGAGGACGGGACGTTCGGCGAACTGATGCGCAAACTGCTGCCGAGGCCAATGGTGGCCCCGTTTGACGATATGCTCGGCATAAAGTTGCGCACTTTTGTGAGCCGCCTTACGGACGAGCAGAAAACGGCGCTCGTGGGACTGCTCAAGGAGTGGAGGCTGCCGGTCGCCGATTATCGGCCGTTCGAGGAGGCCGTGGTAACCGCCGGAGGGGTTGCGGTCGATGATGTCGATCCGCAGACCTTGCAATCACGCTTGGTGCAAGGAGTATATTTCGCTGGTGAAGTACTTGACATAGACGGCGATACAGGTGGCTATAATATCCAGATCGCACTCTCGACCGGGCATTTGGCGGGACGACTGAAAAAATGACAATGCTGTCACGCATCCGCCACTGGCGTGGTCACGGTATCCATTCACCGTTCGTATATGGACTTGTTCGTGCCGTTTTTGCAGGAATGGGCGACCGGAGGGATGTGTATGACATGATGCGCAAACGCGGCCTGCGGCGAAAGACGGCACGGCAGTTGCAGAACCTCGCCACATATTGCGGTAGTATCATGGAGATGCGCATTATTATGCCCGGGGAGGCGACGCCCGAAGAACTCGATGCGGACACTATATTCGTTTTCATTGCACCCCGTCGCGCTAAACATAACCATGCGGACATGGGCGGGAGGCTGACGATAGATACACGACGATTTTTGATTATATTTAACAGTCGGCAGTTGCCACATCAACATTTTAAGATATGAAAATATACACCAAAACCGGAGATAAGGGAAGTACGTCGCTTGTGGGCGGCGAGAGGGTGGGAAAAGACGACCTGCGTGTGGAGGCATACGGCACGGTCGACGAACTGAGCGCATTCGTTGCATATCTGCGCGACGGCATGGAGCCGCACGAGTCGGTGTTCGAAGATTTCAGGCACGACCTGCGCATGGTGCTCGGTACGCTTATGGGCGTGCAAGCGGCGTTGGCATCGTCCAATCCGGAGTGGAGTGAATCGTTCCGCGTTGGCGATGAAAGCATCGAATACCTCGAAGGACGCATCGACCTGCTGCACGACACCCTGCGTCCGATCCAAAGGTTTACCATCCCCGGCGGCCATCCCCTTGTTTCGCTGGCCCACGTATGCCGGACGGTCTGCCGCCGCGCCGAGAGGTGCACGGTAAAGGCGTCGCGCGATTTCGAGATCGACGCCAACGCGCAGACCTACCTGAACCGCCTGTCGGATTACCTCTACGAACTCGGCCGCAAACTTGCGCAGGAACTCAAGGCCGAGGAAGAATGCTGGGAGCCGTAAATTGCGGAATTACAGCGTATTGCGCTGAGGATGTGAAATTTCACAAAGATTTTTCGTTTCGGGCTTGTGATAATTGAAAAAATTTCTATTTTTGCACACTCGAAATGTGGTTATAATGGCCATAATTTGGTTTAGTTGTTGTTATGAGTACCTTGTAATATTAAACATTAAAATCACCAGCAAGTTATGTATTGGACTCTCGAATTGGCCTCGAAACTCGAAGATGCGCCCTGGCCGGCGACCAAAGAGGAACTGATAGACTATGCCGTGCGTTCTGGCGCACCCTTGGAAGTAATAGAAAACCTCAACCTGATCGAGGACGAGGGCGAAATATACGAAAGCATAGAGGACATCTGGCCCGACTACCCGAGCAAGGATGACTTTTTCTTCAACGAGGAGGAGTATTAGCGGCGATTTCTGCTAAAAGGTTGAATATTACGCATTTGATAAATTACGGAGCGACCCCTCAAGGGTCGCTTTTTGCGTTTTTCGGCCTTTTCCGGAGTTTTCCACCCCATTTTGTGTGTTTAGTTGTGTGTTTACAAATGGGCTTTATCCCTCGTAAAAAAACATAGAAAAATTGAGGTGCAATTTAGTCACAGCATGACGACCGTTACGCTCCTTGCGAGCGAAGCGGCGGCATAGGCGGGGAGTAATTTTGCTTTTAAGTCAAAGTTTGCCATGTAACACCGCTGGTTGGCTGAAAGTATATATTATGGATTCTTTTTTTATAAATTTGTGCTGACCATGGACGACAAAATTATATTCGACGCTATCCGGGCCGACGATCCCAAAGCATTCGAGCGCCTGATGCACCGCTATCACGGCGCACTGTACTCGTTTGCCATTAAGATCGTTGGTGACAGCCATGCCGCACAAGATGTCGTTCAGGATGTTTATGTGAATCTGTGGATCCGCAGGTACAGGATAAAACCCGAGCCATCCTTGCGCAGTTATTTCTATATCTCCACGCGCAACACGGCATTCAACCATCTGCGCTCTGCCAAACGGCACGAAGCCCATGTCGACGGCTACCAGTTGGAAGCTATGTCTGAAATGATGATGATCGAGGATGAAAAAAACCGACTACTCTCCGAGGTCATCGG
>QMCD01001233.1_pt1 | contig 26484 bp, 22 predicted proteins | sample 1821841 | NCBI WGS metagenome assembly QMCD01 (sample SAMN01991225, study PRJNA193472) | Termite gut metagenome, whole genome shotgun sequencing project. | isolation source: worker | host: Macrotermes natalensis | reverse complement strand
TATCTATATGATTAAGAAATATTTATCAAAAGTTATTGACAATAATGTGTTGAATAACAGAAAATTAAATAGAATTGGAGGGTTTTGAGACAGCCTCAATTTGGGTTGAATAGGTTTGATAAAAAAATCTCATCTGTTCCAAATTTCTTTCGGAAAAACCTTTCCCAAATTGTTTTGTCAACCGTGAAGAAAGTTCTTTGAGTACCGATTTCCCGTATTCAGCACGTTGTTCGCCCTGTTGTTCGTCTTCTACAATATAACGACCAATTTCATAATAGGTGTAAACCATCGCCAAATTGACGGCTGTTACTACGTTTTGCCTTGACTGCTTAATAATTACGGCAATTTTATCGTAAAGCCTGTTGGTTTGTTCAATTTTACTCTTCTCATCATTTAGGTTAATTAATTTTTTCATAAATCTCGTTTTTTAAGTTAATAAAGAATTTCANNNATAAAGAATTTCATTCATCTATATAACGCAAAAAAAACGATTTTCGTATATTTTTTGTGCAAAAAAAGGCATTTTTGTTGAAATCTTTTTGAAAATTGTTAATAACATCGTTCAGATGTTGTGTGGGTACAAAATTTTGTATCCACACTAAAGTATTACATAAAATTAACATAAACCTAACATTTAAGGTTAAATTAACATAATCTAAACACAAATAATTTAATTTGTTAAAATAATCATAAAATTAAAATTACATATTCGTAGTAATTTTGCAGTGTCAAAAAAAACATAAAATGTCAAAAAGAAACACTGTGAAATTATCTTTAACGAAACTACCCCTCATTCTTTTTTTAACCCTTATTTTCTCGTTTAACACATTTGCTCAAACCGGTGAAATTCTCGGAACAATCGTGGATAAAACCACAAAAGAACCGCTCATCGGAGCAACTGTTTTAATTATGGAACAGACAAACATCGGAACAACTGCCGATTTCGATGGAAACTATTCATTAAGTATTGCGCCCGGAACATACACGCTACGCATCTCATTCATCTCGTATCAAACGGTTGAAATGAGCGGTATTACGGTTGAATCCGGAAAAGCTACGGAAGTGAATATCGCCTTGGAATCCGCAACAACAGGTATCGAAGGCGTGGAAATCACGGCTACTCGCAAAACAAACTCCGAAATTGCCATGCTTGCAAGTATCAAATCAACCAATATGGTAACGAGTGGAGTTTCTTCGCAACAAATCAGTAAAACGCAAGACCGTGATGCCTCTGAAGTCATCAAACGGATTCCGGGTATTTCAATTATAGACAATCGTTTCATCATTGCACGTGGATTGTCGCAACGTTATAATAATGTATGGGTGAATAACAATGCAGTGCCGAGCTCTGAGCCGGATTCACGTGCTTTTTCTTTCGATATGATTCCGAGCGGACAAATTGATAATATGATGATTGTGAAATCGCCCGCACCGGAGCTTCCTGCCGATTTTACAGGCGGTTTCGTGAAGATAACAACCAAAAGTATGGATGAAAAAAACGCCACACAAGTGAGTTATGGTATGAACTTCAATACGATGACACATTTTCAAGACTTCCAAAAAGCCAATGGCGGACCAACGGATTTTCTGGGCTATGATAACGGATTTCGAGGATTGAAAGGGGATATAGCAAATCACGTGAGAGATGAAACCATCATCGATGAGGCAACGAAAAACGGATTTAACAACGATTGGAGCACACATACCATCAAACCTTTTGCAGATCAACGCTTTTCTGTGATGACCAATCAATTTTGGAAATTAAAAAACGGCGGACGTCTGGGGCTTGTTGCAGCGGTCAATTACAGCTACGGTTATACGACCTATACGGATATGATCAATGCGCGCTATGGTGCATATAATAAAAATGAAGATAAATCCTTGTATGAATATGATTATACAGACAATCAGTATTCTACGAATGCAAAAATCGGCGGTATGGCGAACGTGATATGGCAGATGTCGGGCAAGCATCGTTTGGAGTTTCGCAATATCTTCAATCAGCAAGGACGCGACCGCTACACCACACGTGAGGGTTGGAGAGAAGTTGGATCGCCGAGAGAAGAACAGAACACGGAATACAACTATAGCAGTAGAGGCACATATACTGCACAGTTGAGCGGAATACACAATTTTTCGGAGAAATCCAATTTGGACTGGACATTCGGATATTCCTACGCAAACAGCAATCAGCCCGACCGTCGTCAAGTGAAAAGATACTCAGACTATTACGGAAAATTCCGTTTAGACCCACCCGAACGTGATTTCAATTATCTTTCGGAAAACACCGCATCGTTCGGAACAAACTATAACCGTTCGTTCGCATTCGGTGAGTTCAAACCTTCGCTGAAAGCAGGCGTGTATGCGGAATCCCGCTCTCGTGAATACAAAACACGCTACTTCCTGTTCAACTTCCGTCAAGAGAATTTACCTGCAGATTATATCTATATGGATATTGTTGATGTGATGAATCCGGAATATCTATCGAAAGACGAGTTGTATGTGTCTGATTTAACGAAAAATACAAACAACTACAACGGAGAAAACCTGTTGGCTTGTGGCTATCTCGGAATGAATCTTCCTTTCGGAAAGTTCAATGTTTATGCGGGAGTTCGCTATGAAAACAACAAAATGTCGCTAACTAACTATCTGCAAGATGTTACGGACAAATCAGTGATATACGACTATCCGATGTCAGACTTTTTTCCTTCTGTGAATGCAAGTTATACTCTGAATGAAAAGAATCTGTTGCGTGCGGCTTACGGAAAATCCGTCAATCGTCCGGAGTTTCGTGAGTTGTCGCCGTCCACATTCTATGATTTCGAGTTGTTCAGTTTTGTGAGTGGAAATTCCGATTTGCAAGCGGCATATATTCACAACTTCGACCTGCGCTATGAGATGTATCCTTCGGCAGGAGAGATGATTTCGCTGGCGGTGTTCTACAAAAAATTTAACAATCCGATTGAGTGGACGATCTCCGATAATGGAAGTGGAAACTATCAATTTTCGTTTGAGAATGCTTTGATGGCAGACGGCTACGGTATTGAATTGGATATTAAGAAAAGTTTGGATTTTATGGGATTGAAAGACTGGTCGTTTTCATTCAACGGAGCGTTGATTCAGAGCAAGGTGCGATTTGATGATGAGAGTTTGGAACACGATCGCCCAATGCAAGGACAGTCGCCGTTCTTGGTTAATACAGGCTTATTCTATCAGCACGAAAAATGGAATTTAGGTGTGATGTACAATATCGTTGGTAAGCGTATTGTGGGGATTGGAAAGAGTGAGAGTGCGCACGGAGGCAGCATTGATAACGACATTCCCGATATGTATGAGATGCCTCGCCACGCATTAGACTTGTCGGCAAGCTACAAAATCGGCGAGCATTGGGAAGTGAGTTTGGGAGCGCGCGATATTATCGTAACCCCCATTCGCTACAAGCAATTCCCTAAATTCATTGATGATGCAGGAAAGGAGCAATCCCGCGAACAAACCACAAAACTGTACAACGTCGGTAGGAATTTTTCTGTAAGCGTTAAATATACTATATGATTAATGGTTAATGGTTAATGGTTAATGGTAAAAGATAGCAATAAGGCAATCAATAACGAAGGGCAACGCCCTGGATAAAAAACAATCCCGATATCAATGAGTAAACAAAAAAATAAACAATTCAACAGTTAAACAACTAAACAATTAAACATTAAAATGAAAAACACAAAAAAACTTTTAGCCCTCGCCATTGCAGCAATGGCACTGATCGCAACAAGTTGCGACAAAAACGATGATGATGACAACAACGGAAATCCGAACGGAGATCAACCCGTAGCAGAGGAACAAATCCTCTTTGGATCCGACAGTACGCAACTCGGAAACGGCAACGCAGCCTTCCGTATCAAGAAAAACCACACGATCAAGAAAGGCACCTACACGATGGTTGGCTGGATTTACGTGGAAAGTGGAGCAACGCTGACCATCGAAAAAGGAACGGTCATCAAAGGCTCAATGAAGACCCACGAAGGTCTGAATATGGGTGCAGGTGCGGCTTTGATCATCGAACGTGGTGCGAAAATCATTGCCGAAGGAACGGCGAGCGAACCTATCGTGTTCACTTCTGCAAAGCCTGTAAACGAGCGCCAACCCGCCGATTGGGGAGGTATCATCATTTGTGGAAAAGCCAAAAACAACGGTACGGAAATGACCATCGAAGGCGGTGTAGGTTCTAAACACGGAGGTGATGACGACAACGACAACTCCGGCGTGTTGAAATACGTTCGTTTGGAATTCGGTGGCTATCCTTTCGCTCCTAACGCTGAAATCAACGGTCTGACCTTAGGTTCCGTAGGTCGTGGAACAACCATCGACCACGTGCAAGTATCTTATTGCGGCGACGACTCTTTCGAGTTTTTCGGAGGAACAGTTAACGCCAAACACTTGATTGCATACCACGGATGGGACGACGATTTCGACACAGACAACGGCTATTCCGGAAAATTGCAATTTCTGCTTTCGGTTCGTGATCCGAAAATCGCAGACGTTTCGAACTCCAACACGTTTGAATCCGACAACAATTCCAACGGTACGGCAGTTGATCCTTACACTTCTTGTGTATTCAGCAATGTAACCGCAATCGGACCGAAACAAGATCCGAATTTTGTGAACAATCCCTCCTATATCGACGGCTACGGCTGGGGTGGAGCTGTTGCGAACGGTTCGCAAATCAGTGGAGGTATCTTCCAATCGGCTATGCAGATTCGTAGAAACTCGCATCTGAACTGTTTCAACTCTGTGTTTGTGGGATATCCTGTAGGCTTAATCATTGAAAACGACAAAGGCAGTACAACACAAACCGCAGCAACAAACAATGTGTTGAAAATTAAAAACGTGTTCTTTGGAGGAATGGATTCCGTAGGTGCCGATGCAAACAGCACAACAGGTGTGTGGACAGGCGACTTTTCCAAAACATACTTCCTGAAAGCCGAACTCAAAAATCAAACTGTTGCAACGATTGCAGAATTGGGCTTGAACCAAGTGAACAGTAAGAGTGCAAATCCGAACTACGGTCCTACGGCGAACAGTATTTTGCTTAACAAAGCCGAATTTACGGATGATTATTTGAAAGACAGCTGGTTTGAGCAAGTAACCTACGTAGGTGCGTTCAAAAGCGATGCCGCAGCAGACAACTGGACAGCAGGCTGGGGAAATTTTGACCCTCGTGCTACGGCATATTAATGGTTGATATTTCCGGTAAAAAAAACGAAGTGCTTTTAGCATTTCGTTTTTTTTTGTATCTTTGCAGAAAAAAATCTAACGTTATGACACACTATCAAGTTCGTCATGCTGCGCATCCCAACGATGTGAAACAGTATGACACCGCAAAAATCCGTGAACATTTCCTTTTTGAAAACGTGATGAAAGCCGATGAAATCAACATTGTTTATTCGCTCTACGACCGCATTCTCGCAGGAGGTGCTGTTCCTGCGAAAGCACCGCTGAAACTCGAAACCATCGACCCGCTCAAAGCCGACTATTTCCTCGAACGCAGAGAAATGGGTATTGTAAATGTGGGCGGAAGTGGAGCTGTGAGCGTTGATGGAACCGTTTACGAACTCGCTTTCAAGGAAGCCTTGTATATCGGAAAAGGCAAGAAAGACGTGGTTTTTAGCAGTGTAGACCCCGCCAATCCCGCACGTTTCTACTTCCTTTCGGCACCAGCACACCGTGAATGTCCTACGAAAAAGGTTACAAAGAAAGAGGCGGAAGTAGTGAATATGGGTGCGCAGGAAACCTGCAACGAACGCACAATCAACAAACTCATCGTTACATCAACCGTAGAAACCTGCCACTTGCAAATGGGTATGACCGAACTCAAAAACGGATCGGTGTGGAACACAATGCCCGCACATACACACGATCGCCGAATGGAATGGTATTTCTACTTCGACCTTCCGAAAGACCAAGCCGTTTTGCACCTTATGGGCGAACCGCAAGAAACACGCCACATTTGGATGCACAACGAGCAAGCCGTGATTTCTCCCAACTGGAGCATACATTCTGCTGCCGCAACCGCAAGCTACACCTTCATCTGGGGAATGGGCGGAGAAAATCTCGACTATGGAGATGTGGATAGTTGTGCGGTTATAGACCTGAAATAAATGTACAATTTACCATGTACTATTTACTATTTGCGCTTCGCCGATAGTTATGTGGAGCCACAAATAATAAATAGTAAATAGTAAATAATAAAATAGTAAATTATTATGATAAATTTTAGTTTAAACAGCAAAGTAGCCCTAATCACCGGAGCCTCCTACGGTATTGGTTTCGCCATTGCCAAGGGTTTGGCAGGTGCAGGCGCAACGATCGTGTTCAACGACCTCAATCAAGAACTTGTTGATAAAGGGCTGAACGCCTACAAAGAAGCGGGTATTCACGCACACGGATATGTTTTCGACGTAACCAATGAGGCGATGGTAAATGAATATGTCGCCAAAATTAGCAAAGAAGTAGGAACGATTGATATTCTCGTGAACAATGCCGGTATCATCCGCCGAACGCCTGCAACAGAGATGAGTGCAAGCGATTTCCGTATGGTTGTTGATGTGGATTTGAACGCACCTTTCATTATGTCGAAAGCCGTTGCTCCCGGGATGATTGCGAAGAAATCCGGAAAGATCATCAATATCTGTTCGATGATGAGCGAACTCGGTCGAGAAACGGTTTCAGCGTATGCCGCTGCGAAAGGGGGCTTAAAAATGCTCACGAAGAACCTCGCTTGCGAGTGGGCGGAACACAATATCCAAGTGAACGGCATCGGACCGGGTTATATCGAAACTCCGCAAACCGCGCCTCTTCGTGAACCCGGACATCCTTTTGATCAATTCATCAAAGGACGCACGCCCGCAGCACGTTGGGGAACGACCGACGACCTCGTAGGTCCCGCTATTTTCCTCGCTTCTGAAGCCTCAAACTTCGTCAACGGACACATTCTTTACGTGGACGGAGGGATATTGGCGTATCTGGGGAAATTGCCTTAATGTGCGCTTTGCGCACGGTAAACGGTAAACGGTGAAAGGTAAACGGTGCTGTGCTTTGTAGCCGTCATTGCGGGCTTGACCCGCAACCGGAGCGAAGCGGAGCTCGACGAAGTCAATCTCCTTGCAATAGCGTATTGAAAAAAAATCGTGAATTGGGTGTGCAAAACGGAGTTTATTCACGGAAAAATCGAATTTTTCCGTGAATATTTGTTAAAATACACCCAAATTCACGGAAAAATTCAAAAAAAATTTGGTGTTTTCAAAAAAAATCGCTATATTTGTGGCGTGATTTCTTAACAACGCACTTTACTTATGCAGAAAACTCAACCTTTTAGAATGGAATTAGGAAAATATCTCTTGGATGTTTCTAAATTGATATTTGGAGGAGCGATAATTTCCGCAATAATGCAGCAAAACATACGCTTGCCTTATGTCTTGGTGGTGGGTGGATTTTCTGCGGCAGGAATCGCATTTTGGGGATTTACTTTAATAAAAAAAACATCAAAAAAAGAATAGCAATGGAACTCGTTTATTTCTTCGGAATACTTGGTATTGTGGGCTTTGTTGGCGCAATATACACACTATGGTCAGATCGTTGGATCAGAAGACACTCTCATGCTTAGAAAACTATTAACGGAATATAAACTAAAAAACAAACAAGATGAAAACAAACACACTTTCTCACAGATTAACCGCCATTCTAATTATGGCGACGATGTTCCTTGGCTTTGGAACAATGCATGCGCAAACGGTGCAAGTCATCAAAACTGACTTGACAGACTTAACAAACGTTGACGGCGGAGCAGCTCCGGCAGTTGGTACGCAGTCGGGAACCTACAACCTTACAGAAGGTAAAATGACATTGAAAGGTCCGGCATGGATGCCGACCTCTAATTTTCCTGCAATCACTACGCCCGCTGATAGCGCAGGAAAAAAATGGATACGTTTTGGTGGTGATGGTACAGTGACTGCAGACACTCTTAGCAACAATTACGTGGAAGTTGAAAATACTGATGTTGCTTTCGCAAATGGAGGTTCTGTAACCGTATGGGTATCAGGACACTCTAACAACCGTTTCTTGTACATTTGGGATGCCACGCAAGTGCCGAATGTAATTATCGACAGTTTTTCCTGTATGCCTACCGGTCAAATTCTTGAAGTTACAAAACAACTTCCGGCAACTTTTACAGGTGTGAAAAAACTCAGATTTACAAGAAGTAATTCGAATGTGTATCTTTGGGGATTGGATGTGAAAACCAATGGCGGCAGTCAAGTTGACGTTGTTAAAACTGACTTGACGGACTTAACAAACGTTGAAGGTGGCGCACCAGCCACAGGCGTAGTTTCATCAGGAACGTACAACCTTACAGCAGGACAGATCATCTTTTCAGGCTCAACCAATGCTGCATGGATGCATGCCACACGTCCTCAAATCAATGAGACATCGGCATCAGATACTGTTGGAAAACGCTATATCCGTTTTGGTAATCCTCCGACCATCACGGAGGGAATGGCAACAAGCAACTATGTGGATTTTGTTAATGAAAATGTGCCTTTTGTAAATGGAGGTAAATTGACTGTAACATATAGTACGAATACTGACAAGAGAATAATAGATGTGTATGATGTTACTGCCGGACTATATTTGGACAGCGTTGTATGTACTCCATCTAAAGAATTAAATACAGCAGACATAACTCTTCCAAGCACGTTCAATGGCGTTCACAAATTTAGATTTGTGCGCAGGGATGAGGGCGGTCCGTTTTTGTGGGGATTACAATCCGGTACGCTTCCCCCGAACTACTCCGCTCTCCGTATCAACGAAGTGAACGCTACAAGCACAAAGTATGTGGAAATCTACAACACGTCCGACAAGGAAATTCCTCTCGAAGGCGTTACCCTGCTCCAAGGTTCTGATGTGAAATGGACAGGAGCGGAAAACGACAAAATTGCTGCAAAAGGCTTCTTTTCAGTAGATGTAACCTCGCTCAGCAATACCGATGCTCTCGCTGTAACATTGAAAGCACCGGCTGTTGAAGAGGTAAGCGAAACACTTGATACCTACAAAAAATCGGTTGCAGCAACAGGTCTTTACGCTTTCCTTGCAGATAAAGTGCATGCACGTATCCCCGACGGAACAGGCGATTGGTACTACACGACAACAGCCTCGAAAGGTATTGCCAATGCAACAGAACCTGCAACAGACGATATTAAATTCGGATTGGAAGACGACCATGTTGCCCTCCAAAACAATGAAGTGCTTACACTCTCATTTGATAGCAAACCTTACGCTAACAACGGTCCGGCAGAAACGTTCAGAACTTCGACAGACGGAAATGTGATGTTCGGAAAAATCGGTACAACCGGTACGTTCGACTATATTCAAGCAGATAATAACAATGAAAATTTTGTGCTGAATACGCCAAGTGCAGGGGCTTTTGTGGTGCTTTCCAAAGACAAAGCCATTACACGTTTGAAAATCACGTTCTCCGCTAACGGAACAGCCAATCCTGCAACACCTTATTTGGCATTCTCAAGCAACAATACCGAAGAAAGTTATGTAGGTTCGGAAACGCCGTTCGACAACGACTTGGGATGTGCTCAAAAATATACCGTTGTAGGAACAACTGCCGAAGAACACACATGGATTTGCCCCGCAGGAACACAATCCGTATTCATCGCAAGAGCAAACAGTACTTGTGATACCGATGAAACACCCAAAAATACGACCTCTTTCCGCATTACCAATATCGAAATCTATACCGATGGTGGTGTTGCAGATGTGCCTTGGGTGAACTATTCCAAACTCCGCATCAATGAAGTGAACGGAACCGGTGAAGATGCAGAAAAGTATGTAGAACTTTACAACGGTGGTAGCAAAAACGTTCCGCTGAAAGATGTTACCTTGCATTACAATGGAAACCTAACATGGACAGGTGGTGAAGATGATGTTCTTCTCGCCAAAGATACGATCAGCTCGCACTATTTCGTTGTTCAAGGAGCAAATGCAAGCTATCCGGGTATGAGCGAAGAACTTTCTGCGAACAATGCCGATGTAACCTTGGAAATGAAAGATCCGGAAGGCAATTCACTCGACCTTTATTCTAAACCTTTAGACGTGAATATCGGTGCCAATTGGGGCGACTACGACAACTTGAATAACAAGGCTCACGCACGTATTCCCGACGGTACAGGTGCATGGTTTTTTACACTCGACAATGTTGGAACAAAAGATTCAACAAACGGTTCGAATACCAAAGGCTCCACGGAATTTGGTCGTGAAGATGACCCGATTGCATTAGACGAAAGCAGCAATGCTATGTTGGTATTGTCGAATGCGGATATTGCAGCAGCCAACTTCCCGCTTTCCAATGGCAATGCCACTCCTGCAAAAACGCTAAAAACAAGCGACGATGGAATGGTTAGAATTGGAACTGTAGGTGTTCAAGCACAGGCTAATAGTCAAAGCATTCCGGTAGGAGTCGGTGATAGCGAAGAAGAAGTTACTGTTATGTTCCAAGTGGATAATAGTAATGCAAACTTGGTATTGAATAGTACAGGTAATGATGCGATGGTTATCCAATCGAAGGACAAAGCTATTGGTCGTCTTAAAGTATGGTTTTCGAGTAATGGCGCTACAACAGCACGTCCGACCTTGCATTTCAATGGCGATACATCCGACTTCTCGTATGTTGGTTTGGATACTTCTTTCGTGGAAAGTACCCTTTGCCAAGCACCTCATTCTGTGGAAGGGAGTATACCTGCGTTGGTTACCTACACGTGTCCTCCCGGAACGCAAAGTGTAATGTTTGCACGAGGAAGTTCTTGCGAAGGAACGGTGGCATCGGGACAAACCTATCGTATCTATCGCATTGAGGTTTATGATATTGACCAAGATGCTTGCGATATGATAACGTTATCCGTGGACAGTAAATACTTGCGAGTAAAGGAATCCCCCGACACTACACGTGGTGAGTTCCCTGTTGGCACTTTCATCGGCGATATGGGCGTTGTGTTCACGACCAGTCCGGATGCTACTGTGAAAGCCAACGGCAATACCGTAACCAGTCCTTACAATCAACTGTTCACTTCTCCTGTAGAGTATGTTGTAACTTCGCCTAACGGAGAACACAGCAAGACTTACATTGTTCACGTATGGGCAAAACAAGGTGTTACCGGCATCGAAGAGCCACAAGTGGAAGTGTTGGCAACGGTTTATCCGAACCCTGCAACCACTGTGTTGAACGTGGAAGGCGCAAATCTGAGTCAAGTGGAAATTTTAGATATGCTCGGACATCGTGTTCTCGTGAAGAAAACCACAGGAACATCCGAACAAATCAATGTGTCTGCCTTGAAAGAAGGTCTGTATTTCGTTCGCATCCTTACCCATGCAGGCGAAACCTCCACAATAAAATTCTTAAAAAAATAACAACATAGTTGTTTTTGTAAATTTTAGTTAGTTTCATGAAAAAACGGCGTCGGGAGACGCCGTTTTTTTTTTGTAGGGTAGGCGTGCCTTGCCCTTATTAACGCCAAAAATAACCCCCAAAAAATTAAGCCACGAAAAAAAACGAAACATTGTTTCGTTTTTTTTTTGTATCTTTGCAAGAAAAAAACGAAACAATGAAAAAAATCTTCGTACCTCTACTGTTACTTATTCTCGCACTGAACATTTCTGCGCAGAGAGCTCCCCGACAAACCGTTCAGCAAACGCCAAACACGCCAAAGAACGTGATTTTGATGATTGGCGATGGAATGGGAACCACGCAGGTCTATACACTAATAGCAAATCAACAAAACAATGTCTTTGAGCAATGCAAACATATTGGTTTTCAAAAAACATCTTCGGCAAGCCACGTGATTACGGAATCCAGTGCAGCCGCAACCGCTATGTCCACAGGGAAGAAAACAAAAAATCCTTACGTGAGCGTGGATCCGGAAACACAACAACCGCTGAAAACCTTAGTGGAATTGAGCAATGCAAAAGGTTTGTCAACAGGTGTGGTTTCCACCTGTGATATTCTACACGCCACACCTGCTGCTTTTTTGGCACACAATGTCAGCAGAGATAACTACGAAGGTCTTGCGGAAGATTTGCTGAACACGCATCCCACGCTGTTTATCGGAGGAGGAAGAGATCGCTTTGAATATCGAAAAGACGGTCGTAACCTTACGGATAGCCTGAAAAATCAAGGGTTTCAAATGGTTTATAACCTGAACGACTTACAAGGTGTTCAACAACCGAAAGTTGCAGGCTTGTTGTATGAGGTTCATCCTCCATCGATGGTCAATGGAAGAGGGGAGTATCTGAAACCTGCGTCAATAAAGGCAATTGAGTTGCTCAATCAAAACGAAAAAGGTTTTTTTATGATGATTGAAGGTTCGCAGATTGATTGGGAAGGACACGACAATCGCTTTGAGGCGATGATTGAGGAGCTGAAAGATTTCGACAACACGGCTCAAGCGGTTTTGGAATTTGCGAAAAAAGATGGAAACACGCTTGTTATCGTTACCGGCGACCACGAAACCGGCGGACTAACACTCCCTAAATACGACAAACGCCTCGGCGGATTGATGCCTCGATTTACAACGTTCGACCATACACCCGTAATGGTTCCGGTTTTCGCATTCGGACCCGGTGCGGAACAATTCACCGGAATTTATGAAAATACGGAAATACAGGCAAAAATCTGCCAATTGCTGCAATTAATGAACAATTAACAATTAACAATTAAGAATTAAGAGATATAAAATGGAAAATCCTTTCAACACACAAGAAAATAAACCCAGACGCTCGAATTTATTGATTGTTCTGCTCGTATTAACAGTTCTGAACAACGGTTGTTCGTTCTATCAAAGCGTTAAAAATGCACTTCATACAGAGGCTGTGATAGAAACTTTGCAAACCTCTCTCGAAACATTGGAAGGCATTGAAGATGAGGCTAATGGAGCAAGTATGGGCGATTTGTTGTCCGGTTCTGTTGCAACTGTGGAACAAACCATAGCGATTGTGGAATCTTACGGTCCATTGTATTACATTATTGTTGCGGTGCTTGCAGCGATGAGTTTACTGGGTGCGTTCTTTATGTATAGACTGAATAAACTGGGTTTCCATTTGTATGCCTCCTCGCAAGTGTTGGGTTTACTACTTCCATTTGCTTTTGGGATGACCAATTTTTCAAGTACGCTACTTTTCGTTTCGAATATCTTGGGAATTTTGTTTACAGCCCTGTTTATTTGGCTCTATGCACGTGAGTTGAAAATCGGAAAAAACGAAGAATATGTTTCAAAATAAAATTGTTTGGATTACCGGTGCATCGTCGGGAATTGGCGAGGCTACTGCACTTGCGCTGATTGATGCAGGTGCAGTTGTGATTGCGTCTGCACCATTTTTGGAAGAGTTGGAAGCGGTGAAACAAAAAGCCTCTCGTCCTGAAAATTTCCATTGCATTCCGTTGGATTTGATGCAGTCTGAAACGCTTGAACCCATTGCTAATCGTGTGATTGAGCAATTCGGACGTGTGGATATATTGATGAACAATGCGGGCATCAGCCAACGTTCATTAGCCGTAGATACGCCGATTTCCATTGATAGAAAGGTCATGGAAATTGATTATTTCGGTGCGGTTATCCTGACGAAAGCCGTGTTGCCACAGATGATTAAGCAGGGTGGAGGACATTTGCTTTGCACAAGCAGTATGGTAGGAGTGTTCGGATTTCCTCTGCGTTCTGCCTACTCTGCGGCGAAACACGCATTGCACGGCTTTTTCGAGGCTGTGCGTATAGAGAACTATCAGCACAACATCAAGGTCAATATCATCATCGGAGGACGGATCAAAACCAATGTTTCGCTCAATGCGATTTTGGCGGATGGTAGGACTTACGGCAAAATGGACGCAGGGCAAAACAAAGGTGTTACGCCTCAAAAAGCGGCACAACAAATCCTCAAAGGCATCCGAAAAAACAAAGCGGAAATCTTTGTGGGAAGTTCGGAATTGTTGATGGTTCGGATTAAGCGATGGCTACCGAAACTGCACGGTTTTTTGGCGAGAAAAATCTCTTGGACATAGCGGTTATTCCGCCATCAAAGCTTCAATTTCTGCAACCGTTTTCGGAATGGGTTTTCCCAGAACACGACAACCGTTTTTCGTAATCAAAACATCGTCTTCAATGCGAATACCGCCGAAGTCAATGTATTTCTGCACTTCATCGTAATTGATGTATTCTGTGAATTTTTGCTCGTTGCGCCATTGTTTAATCAGTTGCGGAATGAAGTAGCAACCCGGTTCAACCGTAAGCACAAAACCTTCTTTCAGTTTCTTTCCACAGCGCAAATAGGCTGTTCCGAACTCTTTCGCACGTTGGGTTTCATTGTCGTAGCCCACAAAATCCTCTCCAAGATTTTCCATATCGTGCACGTCAAGTCCCATCATGTGTCCGAGTCCGTGAGGCATAAACAGTGCGTGTGCGCCTACTTCCACAGCTTTCAGCAAATCGCCTTTCATCAAACCGAGTTTTTTCAGCCCTTCCGCAATGGTCAAGCATGCCACGAAATGCACATCTCTGTAAGGAATCCCTGCTTTACAAACAGAAATACTTTTCGTATTTGCTTCCAAAACGATTTCGTAAATTGCTCGTTGACGTTCGTTGAACTTCCCGCCAACAGGGACACTCCGAGTGATGTCGGAACAATATCCATTGTCCAATTCAGCACCTGCATCAAGCACCAACATTCGTCCTTCAGCGAGTTTGTTTCCGTGATAATGGTTATGCAAGGTCTGTCCGTTTATGCTGCAAATAACAGGGAACGAAACTGTTCCGCCGTGTTCCATAGCAATGCCTTCCACACGTCCGGAAATTTGATATTCGTAGATGCCTTTATTCTTTGCGAGTTTCATCATCGTGGTATGCATTTCGTGTGCCACGTCAACGGCTTTTTCAATTTCAGCAATCTCGTAATCAGCCTTGATTTCACGTTGTTTCACAATCGCACGAACCAAAGGTTCGGAAGCAAAATTTTTCATCGCTTCGTAGCGAATGCCCACTAATCTCGACACTTGATAGCGTGTTGCTTCACGATAGGGCATACAGAAATGAATACGTTGACTAACCGGCGCATTTGCAAGCATTTTTTGCAAGTCATTCATCGGAGCAACGTGTGTAACGCCAACGGATGCGGAAAGTTCTGAAACTTTGGGCATATCGCCCATCCAGATAATATCGTCCATATCGAAATCATCGGCAAAAATCCAATCTTCACCGGTATCTGCGTTTAGAACGCCCACAAAATTCGGTTCGTTCAGACCGAAAAAATAGAGAAAATTACTGTCCTGACGAAAACGATAAGTGTTTTTCGGATAGTTGTAGGAACTTTCTTGATTGCCCGGCAACAAGATAAGTCCCGAACCAATCTCTTTGCGGAGTTGGTTTCTGCGATTGATGTAGATGTCTTTATTGAACATACGAATAATTTTTTTTTCTGCAAAGATACAAAAAAAAAACGAAACAAAGTTTCGTCTTTTTTTCAAGGGTGGATGATGGGATTCGAACCCACGACCCTCAGAACCACAATCTGATGCTCTAACCAACTGAGCTACAACCACCGTATTTGAGGAGTGCAAAGATACAAAAAAAAAATGAATTTGCAAAATTTTTATAAAAACTTTTTTTGATGATGTATTTTTTACCCTCGATTCTTCATTTTTCATTTATTTTTCGTATCTTTGTCGGTTAAATCATTTTCTTTCGGAAAAAATAAAAAACAAAATAGGTATGAAAAAAATTCTTTCAATTCTTCTGTTAACCCTTTCGTATATGGGTTTTTCGCAAGCCGATGTGTCGTGGATGCGCTATTCGAGCATTTCTCCAAATGGAAAAGAAATCGCTTTTATGTATAAAGGCGACATTTACAAAGTCAGTGTGGATGGCGGACGTGCCACGCAACTCACAACACACAATGCGTATGACTACAATCCGAAATGGTCGCCCGATGGCAAGACGATTGCTTTTAATTCCAATCGCTACGGCAATCACGATGTTTTCGTTATGTCTGCCGAAGGAGGCACGGCTACACGGATTACAACCCATTCGGCAAACGAAAAAGTGCAATGTTTTTCTCCCGATGGAAAAGAAATTTATTTCACTGCGAATATCCAATTTCCCGCATCCTACGCACAGTTTCCGGGTAGCTGGATGACACAACTGTATAAGGTTTCCGCAAAAGGCGGACGTCCGGTTATGGTGTTGCCTAATGCGATGAACAACGTAACAATCAGTAACGATGGGAAATTTTTGGTGTATGAAGATGTGAAAGGTGTAGAAAACGAGTGGCGTAAACATCAGACTTCATCCGTAGCACGCAGTATCTGGAAATACGATTTTGCAAAGAAAGAATTTGCACAGATGAGCAATTTTTTGAGAAGCGACGGCGACTTCAGAGATTCTCGTAATCCGGTATTGAGCAAAAATGGAACAACGGTATATTTTTTACAAGAGATACCTTGTCGTGATCCACGAGAAGATTCATCAACTGTTCTTGGTGTAGTGCAATCATTGGTTGAAAACAATTCCTCAAAATCTCCTCTAATGGAAGACATTCGAGGCGTAACACAATTTGAACGTCATCCCGTTCGTTTTCTCTCCATTAGCAACGATGATATGCTTTGTTACACACACGATGGAAAACTCTATGTGCAACCGCAAGACGGAGAGCCTAAACAAGTGAAAGTTGATATTTACAGCGATAGCGACAATCCTGTTGCAGTGCAAACGGTTTCGAGCGGTGCAACATCTGCGGCATTCTCGCCTAACGGAAAAGAAGTTGCAATCGTTGTTCGTGGAGATGTGTATGTTACTTCTGTGGAATACGGAACAACGAAACGCATCACGAATACGCCCGGAACGGAACGCAGTTTGACATGGTCGGAAGATGGCAAAAGCCTTGCATACGCTGCCGAACGTGATGGTAGTTGGAACATTTGTGTCGCAAAGAATATGGCGAAAAGCGAACCGTATTTTTATGCATCCGATAATATCGTTGAAGAATATCTGGTGAAAGAAAAAAATGAAGATTTTCAACCTGTATTTTCTCCAAACGGTAAGGAAATCGCCTTTTTGCGCGACAGAACGAAGTTGCACGTGGTGGATGTGGAAACGAAAAAAGTGCGTCAGATCACAGATGGAAGTCAGAATTTTTCGTACAGCGATGGCGACCAGTCTTTCGCTTGGTCGACAGATGGAAAATGGTTGGTACTTACGTTTATGGGCGTGAAACGCCACCCGTATCAAGACATTGGTTTGGTTTCGGCACAAGGTGGAGAAATTCTCAATTTGACCCATAGCGGATATATGAATGATAATGCGAAATTCGCAATGAAAGGCAATGTGATTTTGTTTGCCAGCGAACGCTACGGAATGCGTTCTCACGCCTCGTGGGGAACTCAATACGACGTGTTTGGTATCTTTACCAATCAAGCCGCATTGGATAAATTCAAAATGAGTAAAGAGGAAATAGAACTCGAAAAAGAACGTCAAAAACTCATCGACAAAGAAAACGAAAAAGATACGAAAAACAAGGATAAGAAGAAAGATACCGTATTCAAATCTACTGAAATTGATTTGAAAAATATCGAAAATCGCATCGAGCGATTGACCATTCATTCGGGCAATCTGAGCGGTTTTGCGATGACTCCCGATGGCGAAAAATTGTTCTATTTAATCAGTGTTGAGAAAGGTTACGATCTGTGGGTGCGTGATTTCAAAAACAATGAAACCAAGTTGCTGGAGAAACTAAACACGTCTTCGGCTGATTTGGAGATTGATGCGAAAGGCGAAAAACTGATGATTATTGCAGGAGGAAATATCTTTACCTTGGATGTGAAGAATACAAAAACACGGAAGAATATCAGTTATAAAGCGCAAGTGGAATCCGATCCCTATTCGGATCGTGAAGCAATGTTCAACCACGTTTGGCGCACGGTTTCAGAGAAATTTTATCGCACGGATATTCACGGTGTGGATTGGGATGGGTACAAAAAAGACTATGAAAAATTCCTTCCATACATCAACAACAATTGGGATTTCTCGGAATTATTGAGCGAGTATTTGGGCGAACTCAACGCCTCACACACCGGTTCGGGCTATCGAGGAACTTACGGAAGTAGCCGAACAACGGCGAAATTGGGCTTGTTCTTCGATTTGACCAAAGCTGAAAAAGGTTTGAAAATAGAAGAAGTTCTTGCAGGTGGTCCGTTCGACAACGCAGCAACAAAGGTGAAAGCAGGACATTATCTCACAAAAATCAACGGAGAGGAAATCCTTGAAAATACAGATTTTTCCGAACTTTTGAACGGAAAAGTGAACGAGGAAATTACGCTCGTGTTCAAGGATGGAGGCACGGAATACACGGAAAAAGTGAAACCGATTTCTTCGGAGAATGAATTGTTGTATGACCGTTGGATTAAAGCGCAGCGTGAACGTGTGGAGAAACTTTCGAAGGGAAGACTTGGCTATGCGCATATTCGGAGTATGAACGATGCAAGTTATCGCACGGCGTATTCTGAAATTTTAGGACGTTACAATGAAATGGACGGTATAGTTATTGATACAAGATTCAATGGCGGCGGGCGTTTGCACGAAGATGTGGAAGTTTTGTTGAGCGGAACGAAATACTTGGAACAAGTTCCTCGCGGACAAAAAATCAACAATCAGCCCACCAAACGCTGGACAAAACCCAGTATTATGGTGCAAGGCGAAGCGAATTATTCCAATGCGCACGGAACGCCTTGGGTTTACAAACAAATGGGGATTGGTAAACTCGTAGGAATGCCTGTTCCCGGAACGATGACCAGCGTATGGTGGGAAAATCTTCCTGAATACGGCTTGTATTACGGTATTCCGGTTGGTGGTTATATTGACAGAGATGGCGATTTCTTGGAAAATATGCAGTTAGAACCCGATGTGCGAGTTGCCAACGAAACGAATGCACTTTTGAATAATCGTGACCAACAAATTGAAGAAGCTGTGAAAATTCTCCTGCAAGAGGTGGAACAAAACACCGACGATGTTTGGAAGAATTTTGATTATAACAAGAAGAAATAAGGGTTATTTTCAATAATTTTTTGTATCTTTGCGTTGAATAAATTAAAACAATAAATTAAACAATGATAAAATTCGTAACCGCCGAGGAGGCAGTAAAAGTTATTAAAAGCAACGACATTGTGCATATTCACAGTGTGGCAGCTGCTCCGCAAAAACTGATTCAAGCGATGTGCGAACGTGGACGTCGCAAGGAGTTTAAGAACGTACATATCCAACACCTTCACACAGAAGGTCCTGCGCCCTACGCAAATGCAGAATTTGAGGGCGTTTTTCAATTGGATTCGTTCTTCGTTGGACACAATGTGCGCAAAGATACACAAGCCGGTTATGCCGACTATATCCCTGTGTTTCTGCACGAAACACAACGTTTGATTCGTGATGGATATCGTCGTCCGAACGTAGCAATGATTCAAGTTTCTCCTCCGGATAAGCACGGCTATGTGTCGATGGGCACTTCCGTGGATGCCACGTTAGCCGCTGTTCAGTGCGCAGATACGGTGATTGGGGTAATCAACCCAAATGTTCCGAGAGCCTTTGGTGATGCGATGATTAAGCTTTCTGAAATCGATATTTTCTGTGAAGATAATACTCCGCTGATTGAAGCCGGTTTTTCCGAACCGAACGAAATTGAGACAAAAATCGGAAAGAATGTTGCAGCCTTGATTGAAGACGGAGCAACGCTGCAAATGGGCATTGGAGCGATTCCTAACGCTGTGCTTGCACAATTGGGGAATCATAAAAATTTGGGTATTCATACCGAAATGTTTGCCGATGGTGTGTTGCAATTGGTTGAAAAAGGCGTTGTGAACGGTGCGGAAAAAGGCATCGACAAAGGAAAAATTGTATCTACGTTTTTGATGGGAAGTCAAAAAGTGTATGAATTTATCAACGATAATCCGGGTGTGTTGATGATGGACGTGGGCTATACGAACGATATTAACGTGATTTGCAAAAACCCGAAAGTAACGGCGATTAACTCTGCGTTGCAAGTGGATATTACAGGACAAGTTTGTGCGGATTCCTTAGGCACGAAGTTCTTTTCGGGCGTTGGCGGACAAATTGATTTCATTCGTGGTGCTTCGATGAGTGCAGGCGGAAAGCCTATTATTGCGATGCCTTCCGTTACGGATAAAGGGATTAGCAAAATCAGCAACACCTTGAATTTAGGTGCGGGCGTTGTAACCACACGTAATAATATGCATTGGTTTGCGACTGAATATGGTGTGGTCAATTTGTATGGAAAAACCTTGCAAGAACGTGCGAAACTCATCATTTCCGTTGCACATCCCGATCATCGCGAACAGTTGGATAAAGAGGCATTTGAACGCTATGGTTCACATTTTCATTTTGTGGTTTAGTATTCATCTATAAAAATTAAAACAATGAAGAAATTACTGTTATTCGGCATCGCAATTTCATTGGTTGCATGTACGTTTGAAACGAAAGTCAAACCCAATTCCAACGGAAAAACCTGTGAGATTTTGGTTGTTTGCGAAAAGAGCGAATTTGCGGGTGCGGTAGGAGATACCTTGCGTGCATTTTTTACTCGCAGTCAATCCTCGCTGAATCAGCCAGAACCCTTGTTTTCGTTGGCGAACATACCTTCAAATTCGTATGAGAAGACCGATATGTTCAAACACATGCGGAATCAAATTTTAATCCGATTTAATCCCGAAAAACCTGCGGAATTTCTTGTGAAACGCGATGTTTTTGCGAGCAATCAGATTGTTTTTGAGTTTACCGTACAGAACAAGAATGAATTTTTCCTGTTGTTTCAAGAAAAACGTGAACTGATGCTTAATGCGTTCTATACACACGAACGCACGCGGATTATAAACACATTCAAAACTACCGAAAACATCGCTATTTCCGATCGTTTGCAGAAAACATTCAATTTGCGATTAGTCTTTCCGGAAGGCTTTCAAATCATCACCACCAAACCCGATTTCGTTTCTGTTAACAAAGAGGCAAAACACTACGGGCAAAATGCGATGATACACAAATATCCCTACACTGCCAAGAGTTTCACGCAAGAAGACATTCTGCGTGTGCGGAATGAAATTGCAAAAAAATACATTTTCGGTGCAATCGAAGGTTCGTATATGACAACGGAAACCCTACTGCCACCGGAGAGTAAGGAAGTGAATCTCAAAGGTCGTTATGCAATCGAAACACGTGGTTTGTGGAAATTGGAAGGGGATTATATGGGCGGACCTTTCGTTAATTATGTGTTTTTGGACGAGGAAAAAAATCAAATGATCATGATTGATATGTTCCTATTCTCGCCAAGAAAACCCAAACGCGACCTGTTGTTGCAATTGGAAAGCATTGTTTATTCGATGAAAGAATTGAAGACAGTGATTAATGGTTAATGGTTAATGACAATAAAAGAAAACATATCATTAAAACCGTACAATACGTTCGGCATATCCGCAAACGCCCGTTATTTCTGCGAAGTTGAGAGTGTTGATGAATTGCAGAGTTTGATTTCTTCGGAAATTTTTCAATCGCAACCTCATTTGATTTTAGGCGAAGGTGCGAATATCTTATTTACGAAAGATTTTGAAGGATTGGTTGTAAAGCCTGCCATTAAAGGCATTGAGCTTGTTCGTGAAACGGATGATGAAGTTTTTGTGAAAGCGTATGCAGGCGAATTGTGGAACGATTTGGTTCTTTTTTGTTGTGAAAAAAAATGGAACGGATTGGAGAATTTGGCGTATATTCCGAGTAGTGTAGGAGCGGCTCCTATCCAAAATATCGGTGCTTACGGAAAGGAGATCAAAGATGTTTTATATTCGCTTGAAGCGTTGAATTTGGAAACTCAGAAGATAGAAACATTCAGCCATGCCGATTGTAAATTTGCTTATCGAGAAAGTGTGTTTAAGCACGAATATAAAGGGAAATACGTGATTTGTTCGCTAACGTTTGCTTTGTCGAAAATACCGAAATTCAATACGGATTATACTGCGGTGAACGAAGAGTTGAAACGTTTGAATGTGTCGGAACTATCTGCTATGTCTATTGCCACAGCGATTACGCATATTCGCAAATCGAAACTTCCCGAACCTTCGGAAATCGGCAGTGCAGGAAGTTTTTTCAAAAACCCGACGGTTTCGCAAGTTCATTTTCGTTTAATGAAAGGATTTTTTCCAAGTGTTGTTGCGCATCCTGTTGAACCCCAAAATCCGAATGGAGATATGAAATTATCGGCTGCGTGGCTCATCGAAAACTGTGATTGGAAAGGCTTTCGAGAAGGCGATGCAGGCGTGCATACACATCAGGCTTTGGTGCTCGTGAACTACGGAAACGCAACCGGAGCAGAGATTCTGAACCTCTCCAAACGAATTATTGACTCTGTGAAATCTACGTTTGGTGTAACGTTAACACCGGAGGTAAATATCTTGTAGGGAACTTCTAATAATCCCAAACTCTGCGTTGCGTTCATCGCTAAAAAACATCCCGTATGTTAAATTAATGTTAATCCTATGTTATTTTTATGTTATTTTTTTTTTCAACAGTTTGGATATATCAATTTTTTTTCATAACTTTGTGCCGTGATTCATTCCGAAAAGCGAGTGAACGAAAATTATTCACAATTAAAATCTATTTATTATGAAAAAGATCAAAAATTTAGGAATGGCGGCTGTGGCGGCTGTTTTGATGATGGTGTCTGCAAGTTTTAATGAATGCCCGGTTTACTGGATTGGTACATTCCTCTTGCCAAACCCTGCCAATTGCAGCACTTTCTACTCGTGTAGCGATGGAGTTCCAATTCTGATGCACTGTCCGGATGGTTTGCACTTCAACGCAGAGTTAGATGTTTGTGATTGGCCGGAAAATGCAGGGTGTATGGATGATTACTATGAAATGATATGCATAAAGAAAGGGGCAGAACAAATAGGTAAAGCTCGTCGTACAGGTGTGCCTTGTACATATCCTGGTTGTTCTACATATGGAGAATGGGAATGCATAAGTGGAGAAGGTACATGTCAGACTAGAAAATGTAACGGAGGATCGGCATAAATGTTCCGTGATCTATAAATGATTCAAAAGTTGTTTCGAGATGATAATATATCGTGGGATTTTTTAACATCAGTTTTTTTAATGAAAAATACTAAATATGAAAGCTAGTGTCGTGTGTTGCGCATTCCTTGTAGTGCTTGGATCGTGTGCAAAAACTGTCAAAAATAAACAGGATGAAATATGTATCGACAAATTTTCTTCTCGTTCAGAAGAGATAAATATTAAAGAAATAGCAGATTACATAGATTATATACAGTTAGAGTCTACACCGGAATCCCTTATCGGTAGGATAAACAAGATACAGATCAAAGATCATAAAATTTATGTTTTTGATGACATGAATCATTCGCTGTTGGTGTTTGATATATCCGGCAAATTTGTCCGGAAGATGGGGAATAAAGGACAAGGACCGGGTGAGTACGTGGAAATTCATGATTTTGCCTTGAGTGATTCCGTTGTATTGGTTCTGGATCTTATGCAACGTAAAATGATTTTGTACGACACGCTTGGTCGATTTATTTCGGAAAAGTATAATCCTCACAATGCGATTGGGAGAATTGCTTTTTGTAATGGATTACCTGTTGGTCAATGCAATTATCCTGATTTTGTTTACAACGATGGATTCCGTATTTCTATATTCGATAGAAATTTGGATCTTGTTGCCAATGTATTGAAAACTGAACATGAAATAGATGGGGCGTTTGCAGAACAGATGAACATGAGCCATGCGCTTTCTTCTTTTGCAAATGTTGACGACACGTTAACTTTTTGGGAATACAGAGATGATGTGATTTATCAAATAATTGATAAAAAAAGAGTTGTTGCAAAGACTAAATTACTGTACAAAAATCCAGTTACGACAGAAGACAGTTGGTCTGAAAGAACAGACGGACGGAACGAAATAGAAAAAGTATTGGAAACAAAAAATTACATTTTTTTATTTGGTTGGTATGGCGGAGGGTATTGTAGATTTGTTTATCTAAAAGAGACAAGAACAGGATTCAATATGGGTATGGACGGATTCAAAAATAATACAGGACCTAATTTTTTCCCCATTAATGTGACTGAAAGCGGTCAACCTTTTCAGTCTTTATCTGTTGATGCCTACAAAACCCAATTGGAAGAAAACCAAACATCAACAGAACATCTTGACCCCAAACTTCAATCCTTATTGAGAACCTGCGATTTTGACGATAATCCGTGTATTATGTTAGTAACGCTAAAATAATGTCTATGCAAAAAACTTCTTTTTTGTTTTGGCTTGCTGTTTCCGGATTTGCGTTACTTCTTGTTTCTAACGTTTATTTTTTCACACAAAATAAATCGCTCAAAAAAGAGACCTCTATTCAAACTGCAGAACACGAAAAAGAAAAGCAAACATTAGAAACAAAGATTTTGCTTTTAGAAACTTGTGCTATGATGTCGGCAAAATCAAACGGAAAACTTGTTAACGGTAACATTCCTCTGATTGATGTAAAGAATGAAAAACATCTTGTAAAGGAAATTTTTAAGGATAAAACACCTTGTTTGATATTTCGCTATTCGCACGCAAGGAGACTGTTCGCCGTGTATTGATAAAACATTTGAATATCTGTGGAATTTGAAAAACAGTGTAGATCCGGATAAATTACGCATTATTATCATCCCATATTATATGGAATTGCGTTCTATGATTATTCAAAACAACCAATCATTCAAAAATCAATTTTCGTTTTATTTGACGAACGAAAAAGGGCTTGGACTCCCAATTGACAAGGATTACGTGCCTTATCTATTTATTTTGGATGAGAACAAGAGAACAAGCAATATGTTTGTTGTTGATATGACGTTTCAACCTTTATTGGAAAAATACTTTAATGTGTTAATTGAGAATTATAAGTAAAAATATCATGAAGAAATACTTGCATATAAAAACCATTTTCCACATAACATTTTTATGCATTTTCTGTTGCACCCTCTTCTCCTGCAAACCCACCCCAAAAGACCTAACAATCCTCTACGATGCAAGCCTCGAAGAAATGCAAAAAATCGCAAAAGAAGATGATAAAGTTTTTTGCATGGTGGTGACCAAATAACCAAATCAACAAAAAAATAACATGCGAGAAATTTGGTTTATCGCCACAGCGGTTCATTTTGCCAATCGTTGGGAAAGCCCATAGCCCTAACATCAATAGTAGGGTAACGGTTTAACAAATCTTTCAATTTTTTTGTAAACTTGTTGTTTGGAGCAATGGTAGAGATGAAGTATTTTACGATGCAAAGCCGACAATACATTCTATCTAATTCCGACATGTTTTCAACAAAAAGAAAATCTGTCTTTTTGGGAACAATCGGACGTAAAATCAGTCTTTTATTCCACATGCGCACGTGATGACAACACATGTTTCTCAATCCCGCGATAGTCAAAATCCACGAATGAAAAACGCCGTGCCGGATACCAAAACGTTGAGCAACTTTTTTCTTCACGGAACTATCGGTCAAATTTGTAAAAACATTACATAAAACCCCCAAAGGAACCACTTCAACAATCATCCATGCAGGCGGATAAGGATTGTTGTATTTTTCTTTGAAGTGAGTCATAAAATCCTCCGAAGAACGACTAACTTCTCTCGTGATATTTTGAAGTGTTTTCGTAAACTTTTCCTTGTTTCTGAAATAGCGAGGGTCTGTTATCCAAAATACATCGTTCAATTCCTTGCAAACAAGGTCTGTTATGCTTGCACGAATAGCAATTTCTATTTTTTCAATTTCATTGAAAATGAGCATTCGCAGTTTTCGGTCGAACTTGTACATACTCAATGCCATTTCAAAATTAGAACCGGATTTAAAAATGTGCTTATTTTTAGGCTCTAACAGTAGCGGATAGAAGTAAGCGCTTAATCTGAAATATCCGATGTTAGTTAGGTAATCAACCGCTTTTTCTTCGTTTAGAATAACGAGATTTCTACGTTTAAGATTGATAATTTGCTCATACGGTAATTTACCTTGTTTGTTGAAAAATTCCTTATGTTTCATTGGGTTGCAGAGATAAAATGACCCGCCAATTTGAGCATTGTAAAGAGGCTTGGCGGGTGCTATTCGACTGCAAAGATACAACTTTTTTTTGAATTAGCAAAATTTATTTTATGTTTTTTTTGTATTGTCATTTTTCCCCCGCCGGCGCAAATTTGTAATCCGTGCCGTGAATTGATGATGATTTTTTTGACAATAGGGACGTTGTAGCAAGGTGGTGTCTCGACTGCGCAAATTGGGCGAGGCACGCATCGCCCCTACAATCACCCCGCATTCAATTTATTGATCTGTCGTGTCGCCATTTTCGGGCTGT
>QMCD01001811.1_pt1 | contig 26514 bp, 23 predicted proteins | sample 1821841 | NCBI WGS metagenome assembly QMCD01 (sample SAMN01991225, study PRJNA193472) | Termite gut metagenome, whole genome shotgun sequencing project. | isolation source: worker | host: Macrotermes natalensis | reverse complement strand
TCTCACATAATTATTTTTGATGGAGGCAGAAGTGAAATATTCCTGTTTGACAATACAGGTAATTTTTTGCGAAAAATCGGAAGAAATGGACAAGGTCCGGGAGAGTATGTCTATTTGAGTGATGTATTTTTTGAACCCTCAACCAATTTGATTTATGCGATTGATCATTCTCGAAATACTATGCTAATATACAGTTTAGACGGAGATTTGAAAGATGAGATACGCTCTCAAACCGCAATCCGCTCTTTTTGCAAAACCAAATCCGGATATTGGGTATATAGCCCTTATAAAGGAGTGCTTGATGGAGAAGACATAAATCCAAAAGGGTATAATTTGTTTTTGCTGAACGAACACCTCAACCAAACCCTTGCCGGTTTTCTGTCTCAAAGGGAATTTTTTCCGGTTCCGGTGCAACCGGCTTTTGTCCGTGATGAACAGGGGAATATGTTTTTTATTCACTCGAACAGCAATATTGTTTATCGGTTGGATGATGAAACACAGTCGCCTATACCTCACTTCGTTGTTGATTTTGGGGAGAAAACTCTGCCCTATTCCCGAATAGCAGAGGTTACAGAGCGAGAAGATTACGATGTCGTGTTCGATGAAAAACAATATTTGAAAAATATCTCGGATTTCCATTTTTGTAACAATAAATTCTATTTCAGTTTTACCGAATCGAACCCCGGCTCAAGAAGCGGTAAAGAATATAGTGCATGTTTTGACTTGGGAACTTCGGAAGTACAGGTCTATGACAGTTATTCCAGAGATATAAATGCCTCTGACCCCAATCCTTTCAAGACTCTATCTCTTACTGAACTTGTCGGTGCACATCAAGACAGACTTATTTATGCGATTAACCCCTCCGCGATATGAAAGATGAGGAGTTAAATATGGCGCGCAAAACAAAATCCCAATCGGTAACGGAAGAATCAAACCCTGTATTATTCTTTTTGGCACCTAAAAAAACTAAAAATAAATAATATCTTATTCGTGTAATTTGAACCTACCTAAACAGAAAGACTTAATACGATGGACAATACCAAAACATCGAAAAATATGTTTCGATTAGTATTTTTATGTACTTTGACCTGTACACTCTTCTCCTGCAAACCCACCCCCAAAGACCTAACAATCCTCTACGGTGCGAGCCTCGAAGAAATGCAAAAAATCGCAAAAGAAGAAGATAAAAAAGTTTTTTGCGTGGTGCTGACCAAACCCGACTGCCCGTCGTGCGCGGGAATGGTGCAAGGTTTGGGCGAACGCTATGGACATTTGGAAAAGAAAGTCGTGTTCAATATCGTGGATGTTTCCTCGCCCGAAAACCAATGGTATTCACACTGGCTTTGCACGGGAGCATTTCCCACAACCTGCGTGTTTTCGGCAGATGGCGAATTGCAAGCTGCTATTCCGGGAGCTGCCTCAGCCTGCCAACAATGTGTTGCATCGGCGATTTCAGGCGATTTGAAATGCACAGCATTCTTTGAAAACAAACATTTTCCTGCAAAGGGAGAAAAAAGTGTGGCAATGCTTAACACTCTGCTTTCTTGCAAACGGAATTTGGATAAAGGCAAAGATATCAGCACTGAAATTCAACCGCTTTTGGAGCGAAATGTTTATCCGTATTCGCTCTTTTTGAAAACCTTTAATGAGGAAAAACAGGGTCGCCACGAAGAGGCAGTGTATTGGGCAAAACGAATGATTGAGATTGAAAAGCCGTACTACAATTTTGTGTATAATGTCTTGTATGATGAGGCAAAAACGATTATCAATCCGAATTATGCTGATGAAGCCTCTGTGCTTTCTGTGGTGGAAGAATTGAAATTGGAGGATTGCAAATTCAAACAACCCACGCCGTTCAGTCTTAAACTCTCGAACAAAGGGAAATCGCCAATTTCTATCCGTGATATTGCCACAAGTTGCACCTGCGTTGAACTGTTAAGCAAAAAACAGCAAACCCTGCAAGCGGGCGCATCTGCAACGATTGACCTCATATTCACTCCCGATATGCGTGGCGATGTATTCCGTGAGGTTACATTCTTTTCGGATGCGAAAAACTCTATGCAAAGCGTGAAGATTTTTGCGGTGGTGAAATGAAACAGGGTTGCAAGGGGATGTCTCAACTACGCTTCGCTTCGTTCGACATGACGGTTATGGAGCTAAGTAAGCCTCGCCCAACAGTAGAAACATTAACAAACAATGTACAATTTACAAATTTACAATTTACGCTTCGCCTGTTTGCTAAGGGCGTAGCAAATCGTAAATCGTAAATCGTAAATTTGTAAATAGTACATTAGCCACTAAAAAATGCCTGCATTTCATTTTTTTTTCGTATCTTTGTAAAATGTCTGTCAAAACAAAAATAATATGCCAACCCTAAATTTCAATCGTATGCACAAACTTTCATTAACGCTCGTATGCGCCTGTTTCCTGTGTGCGTGTGGGAACAACGCCAACAGCGAGGCGGAAGAAACCAAAACAGCCTCCGAATTTCAAGCCGATAAACTCGCAGAAGTGAAAGTTGAACGCTTAGACTATGAAGACTTCAACTACGAACTGATTTCTAACGGTCTGATTGCCGCCACACGAAAGGCTGAACTGCGGTTTCAATCGCAAGAGATCATCCAAAAAATTTACGTCAAGAACGGACAACACGTGGATGCCGGAAAACCCATCGCGGAATTGGATAAATTCCGCTTGGAAACCGCTCTGAAACAAGCCTCCGAAGCACTGGAACGCTCTCGTTTGGACTTGCAGGACGTGCTGATCGGACAAGGCTACTCGCTCGACGACAGCACACGCATTCCTCCAACAGTGATGAAAATCGCTAAAATTCGCAGCAATTACGAACAAAGCCAAACCAACTACGCCGTTGCGAAATACAACCTTTCCGCAGCAACGCTCTACGCTCCTTTCGCAGGAGTGGTGGCAAACCTCACGGCGAAAGAATATAACCAACCCACCGGCTCCGAAGCGTTTTGCGTGATCATCGACAACCGCTCTCCGGAAGTGGTGTTCAATATCTTGGAAACCGAACTCGCACTTATCAAACAGGGCGACAAAGTGCTGGTTTCGCCGTTCTCTCAACAGGATTATGTTGCCGAAGGACGTATCTCCGAAATCAACCCGATGATTGATAAAAACGGAATGGTTCGTGTGAAAGCCACGCTGAACGGAAACGACTCTCGTTTCTACGAGGGAATGAACGTGAAAGTGCGTGTGCAACGCCTCTTGGGTAGCCGTTTGGCTATCCCGAAATCCGCATTGGTACTGCGAACAAACCGAAAAGTAGTGTTCACGTTCAAAGACGGAACAGCAAATTGGGTCTATGTGGAAACCGCACAGGAAAATTCCGACCGCTACGTTGTTACGGAAGGACTGAAACCCGGCGACAGCATAATCTTTGAAGGAAACTTGAACTTGGCACACGGAACACCTGTGCGAATTAACAATTAACCTCTAACCATTAACCACTAATCATTAATCACTAATCATTAATCACTAATGATAAAATTCCTCGTCAGTCGTCCCACCTCCGTCCTCATGTTCTACCTTGCGTTGTTCATTTTGGGGATCATCACGTATCTCAATATCCCGGTATCGTTGTTGCCGGATATTGCGATTCCGGAGATCACTGTTCAGGTGTCGAACCCGAACGCATCGGCACGTGAGATGGAAAACACGATTGTTCGTCCTCTGCGACAACAGTTGTTGCAAGTGGGCAACTTGCGCGACATCCGCAGCGAAACACGTGATGGAGGAGCGGTGGTGTTTCTCAGTATGGAATATGGCGCAGACACCGACTTGTCGTTTATCGAAGTGAACGAAAAAGTGGATGCTGCCACACGCTACCTGCCAAGGGAAGTCGATCGTCCGAGAGTAGTCAAAGCGAGTGCAACGGATATTCCGGTGTTCAATCTGTATCTCACTCTTCAAGCGGACAGCAGCTACGAACAAACCGACATCAACCGTTTCATCGAATTAAGTGAATTCGCCGAATCCGTGATACGGCGCAGGTTTGAACAGCTTCCGCAAGTGGCGATGATAGACCTTTCGGGAACCGTGAGCCGACAAGTGGTTATCACTCCCGATCAAAAACTTTTGGATGCGGGAAACATTACTCTCTCAGAGATCGAATCCGCACTCAACAGCAACAACGTGGAACCCGGAAGTATGACCGTTCGCGACGGCTACTACGAATACGTTGTGCGTTTCTCTTCCATACTCCGAACAGTGGAAGACGTGCGAAACATCTATATCCGAAAAAACGAACGGGTGTATCAACTCAAAGACCTTGCCACTGTGGAATACACGCCGGAAAAGGAAACCGGAATGGCGATATACAACGGAAAACGTGCGATTGTGCTTTCCGTTATCAAACAATCGGAAGAAGACATCAGTTCTATGCGTGAGGCGATGAACGAAGAAGTGGAGCGTTTCAAAAAAGATTTTTCCGACATCGAATTTCACGTTACGCAAAACCAAACCGAACTGCTTGATTATACCATCTCCAACCTGCAACAAAACTTGTTGCTCGCATTCCTGTTCGTACTGCTGATTTCCGTGTTTTTCCTCAACGACGGACGTTTATCTATCATCATCGGCGCAGGACTGTTTGTGGCGTTAATCGTGAGTTTGCTTTTGTTCTATCTCTTCCACGTTTCGCTGAATGTGGTATCGCTCACAGGTTTGATTCTCGCATCGGGAAATATGATCGACAACTCAATTGTTGCAGCGGATAACATTACACAGTATCGTCGGCGAGGCTTGCCCATACCGGAGGCTTGCGTAACCGGAACAAACGAAATTGCGATACCCATGTTGAGCTCTATGCTAACCAATATCTCGGTATTTCTTCCTTTGATATTTATGAGCGGCATTGCAGGCGCATTGTTCTTCGATCAGGCTTTTTCCGTCGCTGCGGGATTGGTCGTTTCGTATTTGGTAGGGATTACGTTTTTGCCTGTGCTTTATAAAATTATTTATTCGAAAAATTGGGTTAAGGGTAAAGGGTTAAGGGTAAAAGGTAAAAGGCTTGAGATGGCGACGGAACACACCTCGTCCCCCGACACCTCGAACCCCGAACCCGATGAAACTCGTGAAACGAGTTTAATCTATCGTATCTATGACAAAGGAGTAAGCTGGGTATTCTCACACAAAATAATCACCGGGATATTGTGTGTGGCAATGCTTCCTCTCGGTGTGTGGTTTTTTATGATGATACCCAAAGAAAAGATGCCTGAAATCAAGCAAACGGAATTGATGATAGAGATTGATTGGAACGAAAATATCCACGTTCGAGAAAATCACGACCGTTGTGTGGAGTTTTCACGGATGTTGAGCAACATATCCGAGGAAAACGCTGCCCTCGTGGGCGAACAGCAATTCGCACTGAATCGTAACAGGGAACAAACCTCATCCGAATCGCAGTTCTATGTTCGTGTGAAAACACCTTCCGAAATCGCTACGATGAAAGACAAGGTTACGGCTTATTTCTCTAAACGATACCCCAAAGCCTTGCTCACTTTTTCGCCTGCGGGGAATATCTTTGAAAAAATCTTTTCCACCGGCGATGCCGATCTGGTTGTGGAACTCTACGCCATTCAGCGGGACAAGGAGATTGAAGCATCCACCATTCGTGCGATGGAGCAAAATATGAAAGATGTTGGTGGAGAACAGCCTGCGGGCAACGCTTTCCAAAATCAGTTGAACTTGTCTGTAAACCGTGAAAAATTGTTACTCTACAATGTGCCTTACAACCAAGTGTATCAAACTTTGCGTGTATCTTTCAAGGAGAATCAATTCGCTACGTTGCGCTCGCAACAGCGCTACCTGCCTGTGATTTTGGGTAGCGACGAAAAAAGCGTTCGAGATATTTTGGAGGAAACGCTGATCGAAACTTCCGTCAATATGGATGGCACACGCAACAAAATGGCATTATCCACATTCGTAAACATCACGCCAACAGAGGATTTGAAGACCATTACCGCAGGAAAATCCGGCGAGTATATTCCGTTCTATTACTACGAAACCAAGAATCCCGAAAAGATTGTTGAGCAAGTGAAAGCCGATATGAGCAAGAGCAAAGATTGGAAAGCGGGATTTTCCGGAGCTTTCTTTTATAATCAAAAAATGATCAACGAGTTGATGGTTATCTTGTTTGTATCTGTATTGCTGATGTTTTTCATTCTTTCGGCACAGTTCGAAAATTTCAAACAACCCTTGATTATCCTGTTCGAAATTCCGATAGATATTAGTTTCGCATTGGGATTGCTATGGATTACAGGGCATTCGCTCAACCTGATGTCGGCGATTGGTTTGGTGGTAACCACCGGTATCATCATCAACGACTCCATCTTGAAAATTGATGCAATGAATCAACTCCGCAAGTTGGGAATGCCTTTGAAAGAAGCTATTCACGAGGCAGGACACCGACGACTGAAAGCCATTATTATGACAAGTCTAACGTCTATCGTGTGTATGCTGCCCTTGCTCTTCACCAACGATTTAGGTTCGCAACTCGAAAAGCCCCTCGCTATCGCCATCATCGGTGGAATGTTAATCGGAACGGTGGTCAGTTTGTTTGTTGTTCCTGTGTTGTATTGGGCGATTTATAGGAAAAAGGGTGAAAACGGAAAACGGTAATGAAAACGAAAACGATAACGAAAAAACAGATAAAACAATGATACGAAAAACAAGTTTTTTGTGGATTATAACAGGGATTTTTGGGGCTTGTATTGCCGCAGGGGCACAGCCTTTGACGCTTTCCCTGCCTCGTGCAATCGAGATCGCCTCCGACAGCTCATTGCAGGCTTTTCGTGCGGAAAACCAATATCTGGCAAGCTATTGGTCGTATCGTTCGTTCAAAGCCGGACGGCTCCCCTCTTTGACCCTGCAAACCTCGCCGTTGGAATATCGCAGAGATTTCACACAACGCTACGACTACGAACAAAACATCGACGTTTATCGCCGACAACAATCGCTGTACTCCTACGGAAACCTGTCGTTAAGCCAAAACCTCGACTGGACGGGAGGAACATTCTACGTGGATTCTGAATTGGGATTTATGAAAAATTTCGCAGGAGAAGACAACTATGTGCAATTCTCTTCCGTGCCTATTCGTGTGGGCTATTCGCAATCGCTGTTCGGTTTCAACAGTTTCAAATGGGAACGAAAAATCGAACCTCTGAAATACGAAAAAGCAAGAATACAATACCTGTATAGCCAAGAAGAAATCGCAGAAACCGCCATACAATACTTTTTCTCATTGGCGATTGCACGAATGGAATATGATATGGCAAAAGCAAACGTATCTTCGTCCGACACGCTTTACAGCATCGGTCAGGAACGTCAAAAAATCGCATCCATATCCCAAGCCGACCTGCTCACGCTGAAGTTAGATGTGGTAAATGCTCAAAATTCACTGAAAACCGCAGAAAGCAATCTTAAACGTGCGATGGCAAGTTTCGTGTCTTTCTTAAATATGAATCCGCAAACAGAGATTGATTTACTGTTGCCCGGAAGACCTGAAAATATGCTCATCTCTACGGAATCCGCATTGGAACACGCAAGAGAGAATAACCCGAATTTCCTCGCTGATGAACAGGAACTGATGGAGGCAGAACGTGAAGTGGAGCGAACCAAAAGAACGTCGAACTTCAATGCGAGCATCTCTGCAAGTGTGGGCTTTAATCAAGCCGCAACGGAGTTTTCAAGCGCATATCAAAACCCATCACAACAAGACATCGTTCGCATAGGACTAACCATTCCTCTCGTGGATTGGGGCGTTCGCAAAGGACATGCGAATATGGCTATCAACAATCTGAACGTAACGAAAATATCCATACAGCAACGAGTAAGCACTCTCGAACAGGAAATCATTATGACCGTTAACGATTTCAACATACAGCAAGACCTTATCCAAAGTGCGGAAGAAGCGTTGAAACTCGCTGTGATGGCATATCAAACCACAAAAGAAAGATTCATCATCGGACAATCCGACCTCAACAGCCTAACCCTCTCGCTCAACCGTCAAAACAGTGCCCAACGTAACTACATCTCATCCTTGCAAGACTATTGGAGAAACTACTACAAACTGCGAAGATTAACCCTGTTCGACTTCGCAAAAGGAGAAAGCTTAGTCCGAGAGTTAGAGGATAGAAGGTAAATTAACAATTAACAATTAATAATTAACAATTAAGAATTAAGAGAACATATTCGCTAATCACTAATCACTAATCACTAATCACTAATCACTACTTTATAAACTGAAACAAACAATTAAACAACAAAAAAACATATCACCTTTCTCCGTAATTCTCGTGTTCACGAGCCTGTTGCTTATTGGTGTGTTCTTGCTCCCGTTGCTTTCGGTGAAATTGAACCCCTCACGGCAATCGCCATCGCTCACGGTATCTTTCGGTATGAGCGGACAAACGGCACAAGTGGTGGAAAGCGAAGTAACATCGAAATTGGAAGGATTGTTGAGCCGTATCAACGATGTGAAACAGATCACATCAAGTTCGACAAACGGTGGCGGTAGCATCACGGTTCAACTGTCGAAACACGCCAACCTCGATATGGTTCGTTTCGAGATTTCAGCTCTGGTTCGTCAAGCCTGGCCCACACTGCCACAAGGCGTGAGCTATCCTTCCGTTTTTATGTCGGGAGCAGGGGGAGATGGAAATTATCCTTTTCTGCGCTATACCATCAATGCGCCCTTCTCGCCATCGTTCATACAAGCCTATATCGACGACAATCTGAAACCGCTTATCGCCGAAGTGAAAGGCATCGACAAAGTGGAAGTGAATGGTGCAGGACAAATGATTTATCGCTTGGAATACGATTATAAACGACTGCAAAATCTAAACGTGTCTGTTAATGATATTCGATCTGCCATTCAATCCTATTTGAGTAAAGAGTTTCTGGGCATCGGCAAAATCAGCGATGAAAACCGTGAAGACCAATGGATACGCCTCGCACTGAAAGCCGAAACCAACAATCGTTCGTTTGACCCATCCCTCATACAAGTCAAAAACAGCGAAGGCACTATCCTTTATCTAAATCAGTTAGTGAACACAACCTACGAGGAAGAAGAAATATCAAGCACTTTTCGTATCAACGGTTTGAACACGATTTACCTTTCCGTAACCGCAGAACCTTCTGCAAATCAAATCCAACTCAGTCAACAAATCCGACAACTGTTGGAAGGCTACAAGGAGTTACTTCCTCCCGGCTATGAACTGCACCTGTCCTACGATGCAAGCGAGTATATCCAAGAAGAAATGGAGAAAATTTATTTTCGTTCCGGATTGACGGTCTTGCTACTCCTATGCTTCGTTGCATTGGTCTATCGAAATTTGAAATACTCTTTGATGATTTTGTTTTCGCTCATCGCAAACGTGGGCGTAGCCGTGATTTTCTACTATCTCTTCCGTTTGGAAATGCAGATTTATTCGTTGGCAGGATTGACGATCTCGCTTACGCTGATTATCGACAACGCTATTGTGATGTCCGACCAAATCATCAATCGAGGTAACAAAAAATCATTTCTCGCTATCTTCACTGCCACGCTTACCTCTATCGGTGCACTGATGACAATGTTGCTGATGGATGAGAGCATTCGTGAAAATCTAATGGATTTCACGTGGGTAATCGTTATCAACTTGACCATATCCCTGTTCGTTGCCTTGTTTCTTGTGCCCGCTATTATTGAGAAATTCCGTATAGGTGTTCGTCAACGAACAAAACAATACAAGTCGAGAAGAATACGCCTAATCGTCCGTTTTAACCGTGTTTACGAAAAAATCATCTGTTTTACACGCAAAAAACGAAAATGGTTTATCATCGGAATCATCCTGCTGTTCGGCATTCCCGTGTTCTTACTTCCTGCAAAGATTGAACGAAAAATGGAATATGGATTCTATTCCGCTACTCTTGGCGAAGACTTGAGTATTTGGGCGAAACTATACAACCAAACGCTCGGTTCATCGTTCTATAAGGAATACATCAAACCCTACTCCGACGTGGCTTTGGGAGGAACATTGCGCCTATTTGCAGAAAAAGTTCGCAACGGTTCTTATTCATCCGGAGAGCGAAGCGAAACCGCCATTTACATCTCCGCATCCTTGCCCAACGGAGCAACACGAGAGCAAATGGACGCTCTCGTTCAAAAAATGGAAACGTTCCTAAATCCTTATCCCGAAATCCGACAATACGAAACAAACATCAACAGCGGACAAAGTGCGGGCATTCGTGTATATTTCGTCAAAGAACATCAACGTTCGAGTTTTCCGCATTTGCTTAAAAGCAAGGTCATCAGTAAGGCTCTCGAATTGGGCGGAGGAAGTTGGTCGGTGTATGGCGTTGGCGATGGGTTCAACAACGATGTGAGCGAACGTGCAGGCTCTAACCGTATCAAATTGTTGGGCTACAACTATGATGAATTGCAAGTGCAGGCAAATGCCGTGCGCGACTCGTTGTTGCTGAACAGACGTATCAAGGAAGTTACGATCGATTCCAAATTCAGTTGGGAGAAAAATGACTATACGGAGTTCGTGTTCAACGTTCAAAAAGAGCAGTTGGCACAAAACGGAGTATTGCTCAACGACCTGTATTCATCCGTGTCGCCCTTGCTTGAAAAGAGCATCTACGCAGGGAATTGGGTAAGTGGTGGACGCTCGGAATCCATCCGACTTTTCGCCAAACAAGCCGATGAGATGAACCGTTGGGATATTGAACACGACCTCGGAAAAATCGGAGATAAAAACTTCAAACTCTCCGAAATCGCAGGAATAGATCAATGGATGGCGCCACAAGCCATTGCAAAAGAAAATCAGCAATACCTGCTCTGTCTGCAATACGACTATATCGGTTCTTATCAGCAAGAGGCGAAAGTAACTGCCCGTGCCGTTGAATCCTTTAACAAAACCGCTCCCTTAGGCTATAAGGCAGAACGCGACAGTTCCTACTACTATTGGGGAGAAAAAGAGGGTAACAAGCAGTATTTATTGCTCGTTCTGATTATCCTCATCATTTATTTTATGACAAGTTTTCTGTTCAATTCTCTAAAACAGCCGTTGGTTGTGGTTTTCGTGATACCTCTATCGTTCATTGGATTATTTCTCGCTTTTTATCTCTTCAAACTCAATTTCGATCAGGGCGGATTTGCTGCGTTTGTTCTGCTCAGCGCACTCACTGTGAATGCGAATATCTACGTGCTTGATGAATACAACAACATTCGTCAAAAAAGAAATCTACGTCCGCTCAAAGCTTATATCAAGGCGTGGAATGCGAAGATACGCCCTATTTTCTTAACGGTTATCTCAACCATTCTCGGCTTTATCCCTTTCCTCATCGGCGCATACCGTGAAGCTTTTTGGTTTCCGCTCGCCGTAGGAACCATCGGAGGTTTGATTGTTTCCGTGATAACGGCATTTTTGTTTTTGCCTTTGTTTATGGGGGTGGGAGGAAAGAGAATAAAGTTTCGCCGGATTTTTCGTGTAGGTGGTGAAAATTACAAATCACTAAAGCAATGAAAAAAATTCAGCAAAAAATCAGAAATATGAAAATGTTGCACACCCTCTACGGATTCTTGCCACAATTCGTCCATTGTAACAACAAATTTCGGATATTGGTCGTTGATACTCAATAAGGTTGAAAATTCACGCTCCACCGTTTGCGGACTATCCAATTTATATGCCACCTGCACGTAAATTTTTTCGCCCCGCTTTTCGGCAATAAAATCAATCTCTTTCTTATCCGATTTCCCTACATACACAGCATAACCTCGTCTTTTCAATTCGAGGAAAACCAAGTTTTCCAAAATGCCGGAAATGAGCCTATCCTTATAACCCATTGTCGCATAGAGCAACGAAACATCTCCCAAATAATACTTTTCCTGTGTTTTCAAAATTTCCTTTCCCTTAATATCGTATCGTGGCACACGATAGAGAATACATGCTCCTTCCAAAGCGTTCAGATAGTTATATACCGTGTTAATATCTATTTTTCGTTGCTGACTTTTGAAATAATCTGCCACATTTTTCCCTGAAAAAGTGTTGCCGATATTGTCAAAAGCGTATCTAACAACCCTTTCGAGGAGTTCCACATCGCGGATATTATGTCGTTGAACAGTATCTCGCAAAAGAATAGATGAATAAATATCGTAAATGATTTTATACATCATCTCTTCCGTGTAGGTATTGGTGTGAATCACAGGGAATCCTCCCGAGCGCAGATAGGAAGCAAATGCCTCTTTCGGGTTTTTCATTTCGTTCGGACGATATACAGACGAAAACAGTAAAAATTCTTGAAACGACAAGGTGTAAACAGGTATTTCGACATAACGACCGGCAAGATATGTTGCCAATTCCGATGATAATAAATGTGAATTCGAGCCTGTTATGTAAATATCCACATCAAAATCAATCAACAGAGAATTGATGCATTTTTCCCAATCTTTAACCTCTTGTATTTCGTCTAAAAGCAGATATGTTTTCGTGCCTCGATGGATATTTCGAGAGAGATATTCGTATAAATTTGTGGCTGTTTGCAGTTCGGCGTATGCAAGACTTTCAAAGTTCATAGAAATAATATGCTCGGGTGCAATACCTTTTGCCGACAAATTATCGTAAAGCAATTGCAATACGGATGATTTCCCGCTTCGTCGAATACCCACAAGTATTTTCACAAAAGGTTTATCAATGAAGTTATTCAGTTGCTGTATGTAGTTTGTTCTGCTTATCATTTTTTTAGGGTTATATTCAAAATAAATTATATTTTACACAATGTTTTTATGGGTATAATCGCAAAAACTTATGCAAAGATAACAAAATTATTTGAATTTTGCAAATTTCATTTTTTTTCCGTATCTTTGCGGAATAATACCAAAATTCAATCTTATGAAAAAGCTATCATTTCTAACAATCACAATCGCTGTAGTAGCGACGCTGTTTTCCTGCAAAAAAGATGAACCCAAAGAAGGAACTTTCTTTGTAAATGTACATAGTTGGTCAGGATATATTGAGCTCCCTGCATTTAGCTCTGTTGTTCAACTGTATGATATTGATTTTTTTTGATTTTGAGAAATCTATATACAGTATTTATGATGATTCTGAAATGACATTGCAGAATGGCTCAACAAAAAAACCAAAGTATCAAAGTCAATCCATAACAGGGATAAATGTATTCAATAAAATACCTTATGGGAATTATTATATCATTGCATTTCGTCTATCAGATAGCCCAACTGACCCAAAAGAGCTAAATATAGCATCATCTTCGTATGGTTATAGAAAAATTACCGTTGATAAAAATACTGATATGGCTTTACAATATCTTATTTGGGATGAATGATAGTCTAATGCCCGTTCGCGATTATGGAAAATTCGTTGAAAAATAGTTTTTTGTATTTTACTCAATGATTTTTAATGTATCTCCACTACGCCAAATTTGACCTGTTTCGAGACCCCCAAGTTATTAAGCGTATTCCAATTGGGCATCATATACGCCTCTATACATTTCCATCGGATCAATATCGCACTCATTATCTCCCCACGCAAGCGCACCATAATCTATGTAGAATTTTTTGAATTTGTTCAATGGGTAGAACTTGTGAATAAGTGGGTGTTTGCTATTTTTGAAAAAATCTTCCAAATCAACAACCCGAGATGTTTCATCATAAAATGTAACTTCTATCAAATAATCGTGAAGATAGAGGGCCTTTACTATTATACCTTGGTATTTAGATGTAGATTCAAATTTTGCTTTCATTTTAACCTCCTTGTTATGGTAATTGGTTTCATTTTAACGTTGTATTCAAAATACTGTTGCCATGCAAACAATATGGCATTTTTGTACTGCGATATGAATACTTTAAGGTCATTCATTTTCGAGGACGGAAATTTACCTTTGGTTTCCTTATATCTTATTGCGTAAATTTTTCCGTCTTTCACAAATAACGAAACAACAACTTGCGCATCTTTATACATGGCGTGAATATGGATTGGCTCGTGTTCCTTGGAATGAAAACGAATAGAAATCCCTAAGTATTCAAAAATTTTCGGCATAATCTAATTTTTCTACAAAGTTACAACTTTTTTACGAAATAAACAAGGAGCTCGGCTTAATGGCGAAACTTTTTTTTGAGGTGCCGGAAACAGACGACGGTAATCCATTTGCAGATAGAACGGACAATAGCAAGGGCATACCTCGCCCATCACAAACAAAGTTGAATTAAAAATATTTTACGATTTCTGTAACTTTTCCCAAACCTTTTCCGTCATACAAGCGGAACAAGTAAAAACAATAAAATGAAAAACACCATTATTGTCCTAACAATAAGCTTTCTATGCGCTTGTTCAGGACACGCCGCCTCCGAGAAAAATTCCGAAACTGCTGTTATCAAAGTCGATATAGATAATGCACTACATATCGACTTAAAAACTTCTCAATGGAAAACTCCTCCCATCACATTGGACAATGATGACGAGTGCCTACTCGGTATGGTTAATGATGTTCTTGCATTCGACTCCGTTTTTTTCGTGCGTAGTAGCGATCGGTTAATGAAATTCGATTATTCCGGAAAGTTTCTCGAAAAAATCTCCAATAAAGGTCAAGCCGGCGATGAATATGTTGGTATAAGTTCCATTTGGCATCGTGATAATTTATTGTATTTGCACGATATGAATGGCAGTAAAGTTTTGGTATATGATTTCGACAACACCTTGAAATCCAAATTTCCACTTCATTGGGACGATGCTCGTCCCTACTCTTTTCAAATGTTGATTCCTTTTCAAAAGGGTTACGTGGGCAAGTCAACTTTTAACGGAACACCGGATGCCGTAACACCGGAATTGGCGTATTATAACGATTCGTGTTCTTTTGTGCAAGTCATTGGAAATGGGCAAATAAGGTCCGGAATGTCTATGGGCTATTCATTTTCTCAATACAACGAAACAGTTCTGTATTGGCGACAATTTGACAATTTCATCTATGCGATTGACAAATCCCTAACAATGACAGAAAAATACCACATCGATTTCGGCAAGAAAAATCTTCCGTTAGAATCAGAAAATCTCAAGGATGAATATGAAATTGTTCAGTTTTGGAGTAGTCACATAGGGCGTTACGCTTCACTCCTGCAACACGTGAACGAGTCTGACAGATATGTTATCTTCTGTTTTATTTTCGATGCGAGATACGTTGAAGTGTTCGATAAAAAAACAAATACTTCTAACTCATTTTATTTCTCCGATGGCGACCGTGCTATAGACATCAGACCTGTGAGTGCGGATAAAATTATGATATTTTCCACCTCTTCCGATGATTCGGATAATGGAATTGTTTATACGATTGGCGTTGAGGAGTTGGTTAAACTATCGCCTTCACGATAGCATCCACATCAAACCCGCATTCGGCTTGCAGTTCGGCGATTGTTCCTTGTTCGATAAAACGATGAGGAACACCCAAACGTTGGATAGAAGGATTGTAGTTATGTTCCACGGCAAACTCCATCACAGCAGAACCTAAACCGCCGTCTATGACGCCGTCTTCAAGCGTGAAGATACGTTGATGTGTTTTGAAAATCTCGTGCAACAGCGATTCATCCAAAGGAGCCAAAAAGCGCATATCGAAAACCGAAACAGACTGCCCCCTATCTTCGAGTATTTGCGCGGCTTTCAAGGCATTATTACCGATCGCACCCAAAGAAACAATCGCCGTTTTTTCTCCTTTTTTGACACAAACACCTTTGCCGACTTCCATTTTCTCCAAAGGTTTTTTCCAATCCACAATCACGCCTTTTCCGCGCGGATAGCGGATCATAAAAGGTTGTTTCGTATCTTGCGCCGTAAACATCATATTTCGCAAATCGATCTCATGGAGTGGCGATGCAATAATCATATTCGGTATGCTCCGAAACTGCGCCAAATCAAAGACTCCGTGATGTGTTGCTCCGTCCTCACCTACCAATCCCGCACGATCCAAACAAAAAATCACCGGAAGATTTTGCAAAGCAACGTCGTGAATAACCTGATCCAACGCACGCTGCATAAACGATGAGTAAATGTTGCAAAACGGTATCAAACCTTGTGCAGACAATCCCGCCGAAAACGTTACCGCGTGTTGTTCCGCAATTCCCACGTCAAACGTGCGTTCCGGAAAACGTTCCATCAAAAAGGTCATTGAGCACCCCGTCGGCATTGCAGGCGTAATCCCTACGATTTTAGGATTTTTTTCCGCCATTTCCAATAAGGTCAAACCAAACACATCTTGAAATTTGGGGGCTGTTTGTTCTGCGGATTTCCCTGCATTGATTTCGCCGGTTTCGCTGTTGAAATATCCCGGAGCGTGATACAAAACAGGGTCTTTTTCAGCCTGTTGAAGACCTTTCCCTTTCTTTGTGATAATATGCAAAACTTTCGGACCTTTAATATCTTTAAGGTCTTGCAAGGTTCGCACCAAACGTTTCACATCGTGTCCGTTGATTGGACCAAAATAACGAAACCCCAAACTCTCGAAAAGGTTACCACGCTTAAATATCAACGCTTTAATAGCCGTAAGGAAACGACGCACATAATTTTTCGATTTCAGATGATACGCACTGTTTCCTCCAAGCATATTCCAAATGCGGTTTCTCAAGCGGTTGTAGGTGTGCGAGCTTGTGATTTGCGTGAAATACTGGCTCAATCCGCCCACATTTTTATCTATGGCAATGCCGTTATCGTTGACAATAACAAGGATATTACTTTTCTCAACACCCGCGTGGTTCAAGGCTTCGAACGACATTCCACCGGTAAGCGATCCATCGCCAATCACGGCAATATGTTGTCGTCGACTCTCGTTTTGAAGTGCTGAAGCCACCGCCATTCCTAAGGCTGCAGAGATCGATGTGGACGAATGTCCTGTTCCGAAAGCATCGTATTCACTTTCGCTCATCTTCGGAAACCCGCTAATACCACGGTATTTGCGATTTTCGGAAAACAATTCTTTACGTCCTGTGAGTATCTTATGCGGATATGCCTGATGCCCGACATCCCAAATGATTTTATCGTTCGGCGTATCGAACACGTAATGCAAAGCCACCGTCAGTTCTACAACACCAAGGCTTGAGCCCAGATGCCCCGGATTAAGCGCAACAGCATCAATGATAAAACTCCGCAATTCATCACAAACTTGCGGAAGCTGATTGCCTTGCAACTTCCGCAAATCCGAGGGAAATGATATTTCGTTTAATAAATTCATATCTGAAACAGGTAGGGGCGCATTGCTCATACGCCCCTATAAAAATGCTTATTAGGGAGAATATAATTTCGCCCTAACGTGTGTGATTACATCAATTTCAATACCAAGTCAGCAACGCGGTTAGAGTAACCAAATTCGTTGTCATACCAACTTACGATTTTCACGAAGTTACCGTCCATCACTTTCGTCAAGCTTGCATCGAAGATAGAGGAGTGTGGATTTCCAACGATGTCGATACTCACGATCGGATCTTCGGTATATTCCAAAACGCCTTTCATAGCTCCGTTTGCAGCCTCTTTGATAGCGGCATTAACTTCTTCAACGGTAACCGGTTTGTTCATTTCGCAAGTCAAATCCACAACAGATCCGTCCGGAGTAGGAACACGCATTGCGAAACCATCGAGTTTGCCTTTCAATTCAGGAACAACCAATCCTACGGCTTTTGCGGCACCGGTGCTGGTCGGGATGATAGAAACCGCTGCGGCACGTGCACGACGAAGGTCTTTGTGAGGAGCGTCCAAAATGATTTGGTCGTTGGTATAGGAGTGGATGGTGTTCATCAAACCACGTTTGATACCGAATTTATCGTTCAGCACTTTTGCAACAGGTGCTAAGCAGTTGGTGGTGCAAGAAGCGTTGGAGATAAATTGCAGATCTTTCGTAATCGTATGTTCGTTAACACCCAAAACCACAGTTGCATCAACGTCTTCGGCTTTGTCGGCAGGAACGGTCAGAATAACTTTCTTCGCACCGGCTTTGATATGTTTACCCATTTTCTCACGGTTGCGGAAAACGCCTGTTGATTCGATTACAACGTCCACGCCAAGTGCTGCCCAAGGCAGATTTTCGGGATCTTTTTCGGCATAGATTTTAATCGCTTTGCCGTTCACTACGAGCATATCGCCGTTCACACTCACTTCGCCCGGAAACTTTCCGTGAATGGAATCGTATTTCAACAAATGTGCCAATGTTTTTGCGTCGGTCAAGTCGTTGATTGCTACAACTTCCACGCCTGTTTTGTTCAAGAGATTACGGTAAGTGATTCGTCCGATACGACCAAACCCGTTAATTGCTACTTTTACCATGTCGTTAATTTTTTTTGATGAATAGTGTTGTTAAAAAAACCCTGCAAAGATACGAAAAAAAAATGAAAAAAGCAATTTCGCAATTCATTTTTTTTTTGTATCTTTGCACAAAAAAACAACCTGCCAGTATGAACCGCACGGATAAAAATTCACAAAAAAAAGATGAACTTTTCTTTGCGGACTCCTCACGACCACTTAATAAAATTATACGTATGAAAAAAAATGCTGCCATAATCGGTTATGGGAACATCGGAAAGTATGCGCTTGAAGCGCTTTTGGCATCGCCGGACTTTGAAATCGCAGGAATCGTTCGTCGAGATGCAACAAATGTTCCGGATGAGTTGAAAAATCACAACGTTGTTGACCACATCTCCAAACTTCAAAACGTGGACGTTGCCATTCTTTGCGCACCTACACGTAGCGTGGAGGTCTATGCCAAAGAGATTTTGGCGATGGGCATCAACACTGTGGATAGCTACGACATTCACGGAGGAATTTGGGATTTGAAACAACAGCTCTCCCCTGTTGCGCAAGCAAACAAAGCCGTTTCCGTTATCGCCGCAGGCTGGGATCCGGGAACCAATTCCATTGTTCGAACAATGATGGAAGCAATAGCTCCGAAAGGGCTGACCTACACGAATTTCGGACCCGGTATGAGTATGGGACACAGCGTTGCTGCAAAAGCCATCAAAGGCGTGAAAAACGCACTGTCGATGACCATCCCACTCGGAACAGGCATTCATCGCCGTATGGTCTATATCGAATTGGAGAATGGCGCAAATCCTGAAACTGTGGAACACCTACTGAAAACAGACGACTACTTCGCGAAAGATGAAACGCACGTTATTTTTGTCGATGATATTTCAATGTATCAAGATATGGGACACGGCGTGAATATGATTCGCAAAGGTGTTTCCGGACAAACACAAAATCAAATTATGGATTTTAATATGCACATCAACAACCCTGCTCTTACGGCGCAAGTGTTGGTATGTGCGGCTCGTGCGAGTTTCAAACAATCGCCCGGATGCTACACTATGATTGAACTTCCAACGATTGATTTGCTCGCAGGAGAAAAAGAATACTGGATCAAAAAACTCGTTTAAGATGAAAAAGATTCTATTGCTAACCATCCTACTTTTCTTTGGTTTCAACAGTTTCGGGCAAGAAAATCAATATGTTGTCGTGCTTTCGATGGATGCTTTCCGTTGGGATTACAGTCATCTGATCGGCACGCCGAACTTGGATAAAATCGCTGAAAAAGGCGTGAAAGCACAGGCTTTTCAGTCTGTCTTTCCCACCATAACCTTCCCGAATCACTATTCGATGGCAACCGGATTATATCCTGACAATCACGGGATCATATCCAATCGTTTTCTTAATAAGAGTATTGATAAAGAGTATTCCATCAGCAAACGAGAAATGGTTGCAACACCCGAATTCTACGGAGGAGAGCCGATTTGGAATACGGCACGAAAGCAAGGTATCACTACCGCAGCGTTTTATTGGGTGGGCAGTGAAGCCACTATCGGAGGAATGCAACCACACACGTGGAAACCTTTTTCAAAAGAGGTAACGTATCCGCAACGTATCGATAGCGTTATTTCGTGGTTACAACTCCCCGAAAACGAACGTCCACAACTCATCATGCTCTACTTCGAAGATCCCGATGCCACAACGCATAACGACGATCCCACAAACGGAATCCGAACACAGCAAATGGTAAAGTATTGCGACAGTTTAGTCGGCGTTTTAGACCAACATCTACAAGCTCTTCCTTTCGCAAAAAACATTCATTTCGTCGTGGTTTCCGATCATGGAATGAGCCCTGTATCTCAAAGTCGAACGGTGTATTTGCAGGATTATTTGCCTAAATCGTGGATAACATACAGCAATTGGGGAAATCCTGTGTGTTTTATGGATATTAAACCCGAAAAATTGGATTCGGCATTAGACGCATTAAAAAATGTTCCACACATCCAAGCGTGGAAACCTGCGGACATTCCGAAACGCTTGAATTTCGGAACAAATCCGAACATCGGGAATTTGGTTATTCTTGCCGACAGTGCGTGGAGCATTTCCGAAAAACCACGAAAAAGCAAGACAAAAGGGATGCACGGCTATGACAATCTGAATCGAGATATGTATGGTATTTTTTATGCGTATGGTCCGAAGTTCGAGAAAAATAAGGTTGTTCCTGAATTTCCGAATATCCAACTGTACAATATCATTGCGTATCTTCTCAACTTGAAACCTGCACAAACCGATGCAAAATTAGAAGAAATAAATTTTTTATTTAGATAATTATGCCGGATATGAATATGCACGAAACCTATATACAACGTTGCTTTCAGATCGCCCAAAATGCTTTGGGACAGGTTGCTCCGAATCCGATGGTGGGTTGTGTGATGGTGTATGAAGGAAAAATAATCTCCGAAGGGTTTCATCAAAAATATGGAGAAAATCATGCGGAACGCAATGCTATTTTGCGTGTAAATGATGCGGAAATACTGAAAAAATCGACCTTGTATGTGAATTTAGAACCTTGTTCGCATTTCGGGAAAACCCCGCCCTGTGCGGATTTGATCATAGAGAAAAAAATTCCAAGAGTGGTTATTTCCAATTTGGATCCCAATCCCGAAGTGAATGGGAAAGGTATCGAACGTTTGCGAAACGCAGGCATAGAGGTTATCACAGGTGTTTTAGAGCATGAAGGACGTTTTTTGAATCGACGATTTTTTACATATATTGAAAAAAAACGTCCGTATATTATTTTGAAATGGGCAGAAAGTTTAGATGGATTTATGTACAGCGAAACCGAGCGACAGATTACGAATGAGGCTGTTCGGAATCTTGTTCACAAATGGCGTAGTGAAGAATCTGCGATTATGGTCGGCACGAACACGGTTCTGACGGATAACCCGCAACTCAATGTCAGAGCCTATTTCGGGAAAAATCCTTTGCGAATAAGTATTGATCAACACCACAAACTTTCGCACGATTTGCATTTTTTCGATGAATCGCAACCTACGAAAATTTACGAAACAAAGGATATTTCTGCAATTTTATCCGATTTGTATGCGCAAAAAATTCAGTCTATCATCATTGAAGGCGGTGCAAAACTGCTGAAAAATTTCCTCGAAGAAGGATTTTGCGATGAAATACGGGTTCTCGTCGGGAAAAAGTATTTAGGAAACGGCTTAAAAGCCCTTAAAATTCTCGGGAAGCCCAATACTTCTTTTCAATTGGAAGGGGATTTTGTTCGTTGTTATTTGCCTAAGACATGATAAATCACGCCCTACATTTCCTCTGTCGCCATTATCAAAACATTTCCAACCTTCTAAACTTTCCAACTTTCCAACTTTCCAACTTTCTAACTTTCTAACTTTCCAACTTTCTAACTTTCCAACTTTCAACTGCCCCACACCGGCGAAGGATAAACTCCTTGTGCAGTCAATTCCGCAAGTCGCTGTTTAACGCTGGGAACGTCTTCCTTGTAGGTTACTCCAAACCATTCAGCATTGCTCGAAAGTACATCGCAGTCGGCACCTTGCTCTATCAAAAACGAGGCTAAAAGCGGAATGAAATACTCCGATTTCAATTCCATCGAACGATCTTTCAAAAAGTGATAAAATCCTTTTTCCAACACATCAAAATGCGCTTTTTGAAATCCCCAAAAATTCATTGAAACAATCGTATCTTCGGGCAATTCGTGCGTTCCGGTTTCATCAGCAATGATTTTCCCGTTTTTGCGTTGAATGGTCGTGCATTCGAGAATAGATTTCAAATGATGTTGTTCATCAAGCTCACAAACGCCACGAGAAACCGTTCCGAAATCCGACAAGGTCTTGTTCAGCAAATAGCCGACCATACAGAATTTGTTCGTACCTTCAATGATTTTCAGATGTTCGATCATCTTCACGAAAGCCTCACGACTGTAAAAATCATCGCCGTTAATCACTACGAAAGGACCGTCTACAACGTCTTTTGCCATCAGCACAGCGTGTCCCGTTCCCCACGGTTTTTCACGTTCGGGAAGGTATTGAATGTCGGAAGGAATTTTGTGCAATTCCTGATCCACAAACTCAAATTTAATTTTGTTACCGTATTTTTCGGTAAATGTTTTTACGAAATGCTCGTGCGTAGCTTCACGAATCACGAGGACGATTTTGCTGAAACCTGCTTGAATAGCGTCGTAGATAGAATAATCAATAATGGTTTCTCCCGAAGGTCCGAAGCCTTCAATTTGTTTCAAACGTCCGAAACGGCTTGCCATTCCGGCTGCGAGGATAACTAAAGTCATTGTTTATTTGTTGAGTTGTTTAACTGTTTCGTGCGCAACACACACATAATTCTGCAAAGATACGAAAAAAAATGAAACTTTGTTTCATTTTTTTGTTGATTTGTTGATTTGCTTATTTGAGTCCGTCATTGCGGGCTTGACCCGCAACCCCCTCGCAAGAAGATCCCGCGTCAAGCGTGGAATGACGATAAAAACAACAAACAGGGTGGTTCCCGGTTTACGGCGACCGCTACGAATCTCACGAGTGCGACCTCGAACTACTGGTCGTCGTCCGAGTACTCTACGACGAATGGGTACCGCTTGTACTTCTCCAGCAGCACCATCTACCCTCAGCACAACGCCAATAAGTCTTACGGGTTCGCCCTGCGCTGTGTGCGCTAGCTCCGCGTTGCAACTTCTTGGGGCATTGAAATTAGTGGCTAATAGCGACAAATGATAACGATGGAACCCAATCGCCAACGGTGGCAGTTGGGTAAGCAAACCCTGCCTCTACAATATGCGTTGTTATTTTCGTTTTATTTGGAGGAAACATCTTGTTTTTTTCGTAAAAAAGTTGTAATTTTGTATAAAATTTAGATTATGCCGACATTGTATGAGTATTTAGGAATCTCGTTTTTGTTTCATTCGCGGGAGCATTTGCCAATCCATATCCACATTAAAAAGGGGGATCGGGAAATGATCGCAAAATTTGAAATGAAAAATGGCAAGTTAATAGATGTTATTATTGAACCCAAAAGAGGGAGGAAAATGTTAACACCTGCCGAAAAAGAAGCTGCTACAAAGTTGTTATTCGCTAAACATGAAATCATTATCAATCGTTGGACAGACCATTTTATTAAAAACAAAAATTTCAGAACAATAACAATAACTAAACGTATCAAATAATGAAAGAAAATCCAATAGATAGTATTCGAGTTGTATCAGCAACATATCTACACGACTATGTGATCCGTTTTGTTTTTAGTGACGGGAAAATAAACGACTTGGATTTTTATCCGTTTTTAAGTAAAAAACCACAAAATCCAATGATTTCAAAATACTTAAAATTAGACTTGTTTAAGCAATTCAAAATGGACGGTGATGATATTTTTTGGAATCGTTATGAAATGAGTTATAGTTTTTTTACATTGTATTACGGTTTTGGTAACGATATGATACAGGAAGCCCTTTATTATGAAAATCTTCCGGTAGAAGAATGCATACACTAATCATTAAGCACCGGCGGGTTCCTACTAAGGATGATTTTATTGCTTTGGATAAGGCTATGTATGGTGGTACCGGTGCAAATCGTTCCGACAATCCCTTTGGTAAGTATTGTCATGCTACTACCGGTAGTGGTACGTCTTGTTCTAATGGTGGGGGTACTTGGGGTGGTTCCCGGTTTACGGCGTTCGCTACGAATCTCACGACCACGTACTCGTACTACTGGTCGGCGTCCGAGTACTCTGCGACGAATGGGCACTACTTGGCCTTCGGCAGCGGCCACCTCTACCCTCAGAATTACGGCTGCGATAACGGGTTCGCCCTGCGCTGTGTGCGCTAGCTCCGCGTTGCAACTTCTTGGGGCATTGAAATTAGGGATTAACGATTAGGGATTAGGGATTAGTGGTGGGGAAATTACGAATTACGAATTACGAATTACGAATTGACAATTGAAAATGGTAAATGGTAAACGGTTAATGGTTAATGGTTAATGGGGAAAAATGGTAATGATCTGACGCCCGGAGGGCGGAATTTACATAACCCCATGCAAGCGCAGCGCAGCTTGGGGATAGAGGATAGCCACCCACCCCATACAATAGCAAGGGGATGTCTCATTTGCAAAGAAAACAGTTTAATCCCTTCGCTAAATCAAACCCAATTATCCCATTGCGGATTGTTAAAAATAACTTCCGAAACCTCAAAAAAAATCAAGCCTGAATTACAAAACAAGTTTGCTTAGAACATTGTTGTTTAGACAGATCGATTTATTTAACAATCAAGAAACAGTATCCCAATCCTTCGTATTTTCCGGATAAAAAGTTTGAGGAGGGAATGAATCTTTGATGATGGAACGTATTTCCGTAACAACTCCTGTGGCTTTGGCTTGTAGCATGATATTTCCGATAGCCGTAGCCTCAATGGGACCGCATACAACCGGCATTGCTAAAGCATCCGCAATGTATTGATTCAACAACTTATTCTGCGAACCTCCGCCGATAACGTGCAATTTTTCGATTGGGAATGGTGCGATTTTTTTCAAATGCTTGTTTGTATTTCAGGGCAAGGCTTTCGTAGATACAACGCACGATTTCTGCGTGTGATGCAGGTGCGGATTGTCCTTTTGAGATACAGTATTCAGCAATGGCTTTGGGCATATCCGAAGGATTGGAAAACGACGAATGGTCGGTATCGATGAAATGTGCGAAAGGTTTTGCTTGCGTAGCCATTTCCACCAATTGTGCATAGCTATAGTCAAAGCCTTCTTTTTTCCATACGGCACGACATTGTTCGATCAACCACATTCCGGTATGATTTTTCATAAACAGTGTAGTGTTGTTTGCACCGCCTTCGTTGGTGTAGTTCATCCGATAGGTTTCATCGTTGATGATGGGTGCGTTGAGTTCCAAGCCCATCAGCGACCATGTTCCTGAGCTGAGGAATGCGAACCGCTCGTTGTCCGCAGGAATGGCGGCAACAGCGGCAGCCGTGTCGTGTCCGGAAACGGCTACAACAGGCACTTTGCCGAGTTTGGTTTCTCTTGCCAATTCGTCGGTGAGATAACCCACTGTTGCGCCCGATTGCACAATCGGCTGTAACAACGCGGGATTCAAGCCTGCAATGCGCATCATCTCCAAGTCGAATTCACGTGTGCGTGGATTCAAAATCTGCGATGTAGATGCGATCGTATATTCGCATGATTTCTTTCCTGTGAGTAAATAAGCCAATGCGTCCGGCATAAACAACAAACTGTCTGCCATCTGTAAGGCTTGCGAATCCTCGTTTTGCAAGGCACACAGTTGAAATAGCGTGTTGAAATTGATCAACTCAATACCGGTTCGCGCATATACTTCCTCTCGTGGCATCTTTTGAAAATACGCCTCTTGCATTCCCGAAGTATAAGGGTCGCGATAGGCACGAGGCAAACCGATCATTTGTCCGCTCTTGTCGAAAAGCGCGAAATCCACGCCCCACGTGTCGATTGCGATAGAACGAATAGGGATTTTTTCTTTTGCGCAAGCGTGCAAACCTTCTACCAAATGTTCATACAAACCGAAGATATTCCAATAATACTTTCCGTGCAAAGGCAGGATAGCGTTGGGAAAGCGCGTGAGTTCCCGAATTTCGAGTTTGCCGTTTTCCAAAACGCCGAGCACGCTACGCCCACTCGTTGCGCCCAAATCGAACGCTAAAAACGCAGATGTTTCCATAATTCAATTATCCTTTTTTACCTAAAACATAGATTTCGAGATCTTCGATTTCCTTAGGAGTAAGCGGAGTATAGCGGAGTCCGGAATGCACGATGATACGACACGCCAATTCAAAGAATACGGCTTTCTGAAACACATCGTCGAAATCCTTGCCACACACCACTTGTCCGTGTTTACTCAGCAAGATACAGTCGTGGTTCAGCATTGCTTCGCTCACGGCCTTCGCCAATTCCGGCGATCCGGGGCGATAGTAAGGAATAATCGGAATCTCTTTTCCGCAGTAGCACGGCACTTCTGCGATGACATTGAAATTGTCGGGTTTGTTTTCCATACATGCGATGCTTGTTGCATATTCCGATTGGAAATGCAGCACCACGTTCACGTCCGGACGTTGTCGCAAAACACCTAAATGAAAGGTGCTTTCCATCGACGGTTTCGGACCATCTATGCGGTTTCCCGAAGAAATCTCGCACAC
>QMCD01000541.1_pt1 | contig 26522 bp, 23 predicted proteins | sample 1821841 | NCBI WGS metagenome assembly QMCD01 (sample SAMN01991225, study PRJNA193472) | Termite gut metagenome, whole genome shotgun sequencing project. | isolation source: worker | host: Macrotermes natalensis | reverse complement strand
CCTTGCGGGGTACTCCTCCTCCCGGGAGGAGGAGAATAGAGATACTTCTGCTAATCATTTACCAGATCCTAATTACCTTTTAAAAAGAAGAATCCGCGCTCGTCCGCGTTATCCGCGTTCATCCGCTTAACCCGCGTCGTCCGCGTACCCATTCTCACCGCTAAATTCTCATTTATAACGAAACACTTATGAATAATGCAGGCTAAAAAACCGGTATTTTCACCGCATATAGATGGTGTTTACACCGCATATATATGGTCCGCGCACGGGATATATATGGTTCACGCACCGCATATATCCCGTCCAAGAACCATATATATCCCGTTTAAGCACTGTATATCAGCGTGTTACAACCAAATCACCGGCAAAAAGCAGAGTGAGGGTAACTTCTACCCTCACTCTACCCTCACGCTTACCCTCACCTATTCGAATAAAGGGATACAGAGAAAAAAGTGAGGGGTGAGGGTAGAATCGCTCAAAACCCTGGGAGGGAGAATTCGTCTCGTGGGACGAGAAATTTCATCTCGTGAGACGAAGAATTTCATCTCGTGGGATGAATGAATCCGTCTCACGAGACAAAAAAATCCGTCCCGTGAGACGAACGAAACCGTCCCACGGGATTTATGAGTGTATTTGCTACTTTCTGAACACCAATATCTTCTATCACACCCTTTGGGGTGCTAATGTTGCCAAACAAGGATGCTAATGTTAATCCCCTTCATTATTACCACTCGCTTGTGTTGATAAAACGTTTTTTTTGCGATATTTGCATCACTTAATCATATACAACCAATCCTATGAAACGCACAGTTCTGTTATTACTCAGCCCTTGTTTCATTCTGTTCCTGTGGGGCAGCAACGAAATCCCGTTCAAACACCTGGGAGTAGACAACGGGCTATCCAACAGTCAGGTCAACTATATCACCAAAGATTCGCAAGGCTTTATGTGGTTCTCTACCGACTACGGGCTTAACCGCTACGACGGATATTCCTTCAAGGTATTTGCCCACAACAGCAAAGACCCGTACTCCCTGCCCGAAAACTCGGTAGATGATGTGCAAGAAGATGCCGACGGTTCGCTGTGGGTACGCACCAGGCACTTGAGATATGTGTGGTACGATGCCCGAAAAGAAATCTTTCACCCCGCGGATTCCCTGTTGAAAGAGCGCTACGGAATTCCGGATCCTACCTACCTGATGTATATAGATAAGGAGAAAAACATCTGGACCTACGGATACAACGGAACCCACTACTATCACCGCACAGAGCAGAAGCTCTACTTCTATCCCATAGATGAAAACCTAAGGGCGCAGGGTGCCGGCGTAACCGCCATCGCCGAAGATGAAAGCCATACGATACTGCTCTACTCCAATGGCTACTTCGAGCGGGTGAGCCGCGCCACTAAAGAAATCACACACCGCAACTGGTACCTGTCTGATGCATGGGACGGCATATCGTGGAAATACGGAATGCTGGTAGATGCCGATGGCGATTACTGGATTTACGGCGATGGAGGCGTATGGCTTTACCACACCGCCGATGGCCGCTGGCAGCACCTCAGCACGCGCAAAGACTCGCCTTTTGTACTCTCCGGAAACCACGTGAGGAACGTGATGAAGGATGCCGCAAACCAGCTATGGATAGCTATCGACCACGGCGGCATCAACATCATCAACAGAACAGCAGGAACCATAAAGTATCTACAGAACGATATCTTCGACGAATGCAGCATCCTGCAAAACAGCGTAAACTGCTTGTACTGCGACGAAAGCGGCGGCGTATGGGTGGGCTACCACAAAAGAGGAATATCGTACTACAACGAAAGCATATTTAAGTTCCGCACCGACCACCTTTACGAGTTCAATCACATCAGGAACTTCACCTCGGACGTAAACATGATTGACGAAGACCGCAGCGGAAACATTTGGGCGGGAACCAGCAATGGGCTGATCTTCATCGACTGTCGTACCGCCCGGCGGGAGATATACCGGCATACTTCCGACGCCAATTCGATCTCGGGCGACGTAATTGTGAGCCTGCTGAAAACCACCGACGGGAAAACATGGGCGGGAGCCTATCAGAACGGGCTTAACGTATTCGACGGACGCACCTTTACCCGCTACAGGCACGAGCCGGGCAACCCCAACTCACTGGTCAACGACAATGTATGGGCATTGGCCGAGGGCAAAGACGGGTACATCTGGATAGGCACACTGGGCAGCGGCTTGCAGGGATTAGACCCGCGCACCGGACGCTTCACCCGCTATCCGAACCCTCCCGGGGAATTCGCGAACGATTACGTTGTGTCGATAATCGTAGGCCGTGACGGAAACATATACATGGCCACTGCAAACGGCATAAACGTGTACTCGCCATCCGCCAAAACGTTCGAGAGATGGAACGGTAACAAGAAGGGCACGCAAAGATTCTCGCACCAAAACGTGAATGATGTGTACGAAGACAGCCGCGGCCTGCTCTGGGTGGCCACCGTCGAAGGGCTGAACATCTACGACCGCAAGAACGACGAAATCATCATCCCGGTCAGCAGCCCCGGCCTGGGCAACGAAATCATCCAGGCAATTGTAGAAGATAACAACAAAAACATGTGGGTAACCAGCAGCAGCAGCATATCCAACATCATAGTGAATGTAGACCCGACTACGGGGATGTATACTTACACTCACCATCGCTACAGCGATCTCGATGGCTTGCAAGGGCAGCAATTCAACACGCGCGCGCTATTCAAAACAACACGGGGAGAGATTGTGGGCGGGGGCATACGCGGGCTGAGTTATTTCGACCCCGAAGGACTGAAGTACAACAGCATCACACCCAAAGTTGAATTCACCGAGCTACTATTGTTCAACGAAGAGGTGAAGATAGACAGCGTGTACCAGGGAAACCGCATCCTGACCCGCGCGCTGAGCTACACGGAAGAAATCAAGCTGAAGCATAGCCAGAATGTATTCTCGGTTTCTTTCTCGGGCATGAACTATATCCTGCCCGAGAAAACCCAGTTCATGTATATGCTCGAGGGGTTCAATACGGACTGGATGGTTGCCGATGCAAACAAACTGACGTACACCAATCTGGCACCCGGAAGGTACACCCTCAAAGTGAAGGCTACCAACAGCGACGGTTTCAGCAACCACGAGATTTCCGAACTCCGAATCGTCATTGCCCCGCCATTCTGGGCATCGCCCATCGCCTATATCCTGTATTTTCTTTTAGCGGTAGGCATCCTCTTGCTGGCACGCCGGCAGATACTGCGCAACGAACGGCATAAATATAAACTGGTGCAGATAGAGCAGGAAGCCCAGCAGAAGCACGAGATTGACGACATGAAGCTGCGTTTCTTCACCAACATCAGCCACGAACTGCGCACGCCGCTCACGCTGATTATATCTCCGCTCGAAAAGGCAATCAAACAAACAGTTGACCGGGAGCAGAAGAACAGACTGGAAATGGTGCATCGCAATGCTATGAGGCTGCTAAGCATGGTTAACCAGCTGCTCGACTTCCGCAAGAGCGACGTCAGAGGGCATCAGTTTAATCCGACGCAGGGAGATATCGTCGATTATATCCACAACGTGAGCAACTCCTTCACCGAATATTCGGAGAAGAAGAATGTGCGCCTGATCTTCTTCTCGACCGTCAAAGAATTGTGGATGGTGTTCGATGAAGATAAGTTGGGCAAGATTATCATGAATCTGCTGTCCAATGCGTTCAAATTTACGTCCGAGGGCGGAAGAGTGGATGTATCGCTGGATTTGCTGCCGGCATCGGACGACCGGGCGGAGCTGCTCGAAATTAGAATATCGGATACAGGCATCGGCATCAGAGACGAGGATAAAGAACTTGTGTTTGAGCGCTTTTACCAGGTGCGGCAAAAGGAAGGACAGAAAACAGGCGGAAGCGGCATCGGCCTGCATCTGGCTAAGGAATTTGTTTCGCTGCACGGCGGAACGATTACCGTGGTCGACAATGTAAGCAAAGGAAGCGTGTTTATTGTGATGATTCCGGTGGTTCGTGCCCAGACCGTGCCAGAGCAGACCACCGAAACCAAACCGGAGCAGGCGGAACCAGTAGTAGTGATGCCTCCTTCGGCAGACGATTTTGCAGACAACGATGCGGAGGAGATAGAAAGCGGATTGCCTGTCATTCTGGTTGTCGACGATAACGAGGACTTCCGTATTTTTATGCGCGACTGTTTAAGATCGGAGTACGCAGTAGAAGTTGCAGTTGATGGCACAAAGGCGTGGGAGATGATTCCTGAGCTGCAACCCGATGTCATCGTGAGCGATGTGATGATGCCCCAAATGGACGGCAACGAACTGTGCCGGCGGGTGAAGACGGACATCCGCACCTCGCACATCCCGCTGATTTTGCTCACCGCCCGTTCGGCCAAAGAGCAGAAGCTGGAAGGCTTGGAGAGCGGGGCGGATGACTACATCACCAAACCCTTCGACTTCGATATACTCGCCCTGCGCATCCGCAAGCTGTTGCAACTGCGGCAGAAGCGGCAGGAAAGTTTCAACCCGCAAATGGAGATTAACCCCAGCGAAATAACCATCACCTCGCTGGACGAGAAGCTGATAAACAAAGCCATCCGGTACGTAGAAGAAAACATCGGCCGGAGCGATCTTTCGGTGAAAGAGCTTAGTAGCGAGCTGGGGGTAAGCCGCGTGCATTTCTACAAGAAGATGCTTTCCATTACCGGGAAAACACCGATTGAGTTTATTCGCATCATCCGCCTCAAGCGCGCGGCGCAATACCTGCGCGAAAGTCAGCAAACGGTATCGGAGATAGCTTATCAAACGGGCTTCAGTAATCCGAAGTACTTCAGGAAGTACTTTAAGGAAGAGTTCGGGGTGCTGCCTTCCGAGTATCAGGAGAAGGAAAAGTAGTTGCGAGGGCTGCCCGAAGCTCGGTTCTTGCTTCCGTAGTAGTACGGAGGGATTCATTTCTCCCAAAACCCACCCCGGAGTTCCGAAATAAAGAAGAGCTTTCTTTATTCAAGCCTGCATTATTCATAAGTGTCTTGTCATAAATGAGAATTTAGGTGGAAATGGGTACGCGGACGACACGGAATAAGCGGACGAACGCGAACTATCTCTATTAGCTTCGCTGACAGAGATACTCTTGTTAATCCGCATACCGCTAAATTATTATTTAAGAAAAAATCCGCGTTCGTCCGTTTAATCCGTGTCGTCCGCATATCCATTCTTCGCTAAATTATCATTTATCGTAAAAATAATTATTACGAAGTACTTACACTATGAATAATGTAGGCAAGGATGTCCTGCGGTTTAGCCTGAATAATTCATGCTTCAGGAGTTAGAGGAGTTATCACCCAACAAGTTGGCTTAGGAGTTAAAGCCGATACAATGTTATATGATTCACGGAGTATCGGCTTTAACTACTTAACTACTAACGAAGTGATAACTACTTTAACTACAATATAAATAATGCGGTTTAAGACTGTATTATTCATCAGCAACCTTCACAGTCTGATTATTCTTTTACTGTATATTCAATGCGATATTGCACGCGCCGTAACTGCGGAAACATATCCCGAAGCATGATACGGTATGGCGCTCCTCCTTTGAGGCGCATCAGTTGAGCTTCCCGGCCCCCGAAAATAGGTACGGTACTAATAATATGGAGTATCTCGTCCTTACCATTAATATTACTTTTCTCCACCAGTTTGGCTAACCCGTCCCAATCCTCAGCTTCCCACGAAACAGACCACTGGCTCGGACTGAGCGTCAAAGAGAAATTGTCCATGATGTAATTCTTAAGAGCCATGGAGCGACCGTAAGAAAGCCGTTCGTTCTTGTCATAGCTACCTTCGACAGAGGAAAAACTGTTGATTATGAGACTTTCAATGGTAATGTTGGGGGAATTCTGAATAGAGCTAAGCACTTGGCGAAGATTTGCCAACTCCTCGGAATTGTGGAATAACTCGGGATGTATTTCAGTACGTCCTACGGGGAATTCGATGAATGCCTCACCCTCTAAGATGCGTTTATGATGAACAGCAACAGGCTCTGCAGGCGTTTGCACCGATTCCGCCGGTGGAGCAACCTTTACCTGCGAAGCAACATCTGTCCGGGGAGCCGTTTCCGTTGCAGGAGCCGTTTCCGTTGCAGGCAATTCCACTTTGTCACCTATCGACAGAACCAGAAGTTGACGCTCATTCCGGAAGTTGATAATCTCCTCGTAGAGGCTCAAACCGGCAGAGTCCATCCACGTCTCGTAGGGGACAGCGTAATTGTAATCAACCTGTGTTTCGGTATCTTTCACCACCCGGATTGTCTTTTCGGGACGTTGGAAATCCATACGGCCTTTCTCGCCGAGCAGGCGTATGCCACGTTCGGTAGCCTTGTACTTGTTCTTACCCTGAACCATGATGTCAGGAAGAGCAACAATCTTAGCCTCAGGAGTTCCCACCTTTCCGCCGGTAAGAGCCGGAGTCAGGAGTATTCCCGAGAACCATGCGGCTCCTTCACGGTCGATGTGTATCTTAAAACTTACCCGGACGGAGTCTTCCTCCACACGAACCGAACTGTCGTACAAACGAATCGTTCCGATATACTGGGCGCGGACAGGCAACGCAAATATGGCTGCCAATACGCATGTTATGATGAATCTGTTCATAGTCAAAGCTATTTAATCATGTATATAAGTGAAAGTCCGACTTTGGTAGGGCCGAAATAGTTTTTCGTTTCGTGCCCCAGCTTCGCGCCGCACTTGTTGCATTTGAAACGGTCATAATCAAGGTAGACATACCCCAACCCCAAAGTCGCTTCGAGCGAGAAACGGTTGGAGAGCATCCAGTGATAACCATAAGAAATACCTATGCCGTAGAGATTACCCTCGTAGCGGTAGTTCTTCAAATCGCCGTAACCCATCATCTCCTCCACAGCCGGCGGCAGCGAGAGGTTACCGACATTGAAAAGCGACCAGAGGCCGTGAGCGCCCAGGAAATGACCGTTGAAGGGTTCATATATCCAGTAGCGTAACTCGGGTTGTACCAGTATGTGCTTAATCTTCCTGGCATTGGAGAAAGTCCACGGATTGTAATTCACGGGTAAGTCCAGCGATAATCTTTTGGACAGGCGGAACTCAACCCCAAGGCTAAAGGTGGTGGTCGCATCATACAGCAGATTGGTCTTGACAGCGAAAACAGGAAGCTTGGGAAGAGTGCCTACAGGCTCTTGCGTAGCTGTCTGTTGCCAAGTATCGGTCGGAGCCTGAGCAAAGACCGGGAACAGTACTAAATTAGGTACTAAATAAAGCACCATTAAAAGCATTCGTTTTCTCAATATCATAATTTTCAATATTAAAATCTATTTATAGTGATTCATTCTTTTGAGTTATGAAACAAATAACCGATGCAAAAAGTTGAAATGTATCACAACTATTTGTGGTATCACTTTCCACAATCAATGGATAATGTGATAGTGGATGAAGTGTTTTCATTGTATATTGGAACTGATAATTATGGGCGTAAACTTAAGATAATCTTATTGTTACCTATAATATGTTGCACAACACTGTTTAGTAACACTTTCGATTAATTGCTCATCTTTCAATTAATTCATAATTTGCGCCTCACTTTAATTAATGGTATGCGAAGACATACTGAGTTATTCATTTTAAATCTTATACATCATGAAAGTATATCAGACGAATGAAATTAAGAACATTGCCCTGCTTGGCAATGATGGCTCGGGTAAAACCACTCTCACAGAAGCGCTGCTCTATGAGAGTGGTATTATAAAACGTCGTGGTAGGATTACTGCCAAGAACACAGTCAGCGATTATTTTCCGGTGGAGCAAGAATATGGCTATTCTGTGTTTTCCACCGTTTTCCATGTGGAGTGGAACGGCAAAAAACTGAATATCATAGACTGCCCGGGAAGTGATGACTTTGTGGGAGCAGCCATGACGGCTCTCAATGTAACTGACACTGCAATATTGCTTCTGAACGGACAATATGGTCCTGAAGTTGGTACACAGAACCACTTCCGTTATACGGAGAAGTTGGGCAAACCGGTGATTTTCCTGGTGAACCAGCTCGATCATGAAAAGTGTGACTATGAAATGGTACTGGAGCAGTTGAGAACAGCTTATGGTTCGAAGGTAATTCCCGTGCAATATCCGTTGAATACCGGACCGAACTTCAATTCGTTGATTGATGTGCTTCTGATGAAAAAATATTCGTGGGGGCCGGAAGGTGGCGCACCTACCATTGAAGAGGTTCCCGCTGAGGAGATGGAAAAGGCTACCGAAATGCATAAGGCATTGGTAGAAGCCGCTGCCGAACACGACGAAATGTTGATGGAGAAATTCTTTGAACAAGAGTCGCTGACGGAAGATGAAATGCGTGAAGGTATCCGTAAAGGCTTGGCTTCGCGTGGCATGTTCCCTGTATTCTGCGTGTGTGCTGGAAAAGATATGGGTGTGCGCCGTCTGATGGAGTTCCTGAGCAATGTAGTTCCGTTTGTAGATGAAATGCCTCCTGTCCATAACACCCGTGGTGAAGTTGTGTTGCCCGAATCGAATGCTCCTACTTCTCTTTATTTCTTTAAGACTGCCGTTGAACCGCATATCGGTGATGTACAATACTTCAAGGTGATGAGCGGTAAAGTGCACGAAGGAGAAGACTTTACGAATGCCGACCGTGGTTCAAAAGAACGTATTGCCCAGATATATGCTTGTGCGGGCGCCAACCGTATTAAAGTAGAAGAAATGGTAGCCGGCGATATCGGTTGCACCGTAAAACTGAAAGACGTGCATACCGGTAATACTCTGAATGGAAAGGGTACTGAAAACCGTTTCAACTTCATTAAATATCCGAACTCCAAATACTCTCGCGCCATTAAGCCCGTCAATGAGGCTGATACGGAGAAGATGATGGCTATCTTGAATCGTATGCGCGAAGAAGACCCGACATGGGTGGTTGAGCAATCTAAAGAATTGCGCCAAACAATAGTTCATGGGCAGGGCGAATTCCACCTGCGTACATTGAAATGGCGTATGGAGAATAATGAGAAACTGCAAATTAAGTATGAAGAGCCGAAAATCCCTTATCGTGAAACGATTACAAAAGCAGCTCGTGCAGATTATCGCCATAAGAAACAATCAGGTGGTGCAGGACAGTTTGGTGAAGTGCACTTGATTGTAGAACCCTACTACGAAGGAATGCCGATGCCCGATACCTATAAATTCGGTGCCCAGGAATTTAAGATTAACGTGAAAGGCACCGACGAAGTTCCATTGGAATGGGGCGGTAAACTGGTATTTATCAACAGTATCGTGGGTGGTTCCATTGACGCGCGTTTCTTGCCGGCTATCCTGAAAGGTATTATGTCTCGCATGGAACAAGGGCCGTTGACCGGTTCGTATGCCCGTGACGTACGAGTGATTGTTTATGATGGTAAGATGCACCCGGTGGACTCCAACGAAATCTCCTTTATGCTTGCAGGGCGTAATGCCTTCAGCGAAGCATTTAAGAATGCAGGTCCCAAGATTCTTGAACCTATTTATGACGTGGAAGTATTTGTTCCGTCGGATAGAATGGGTGATGTAATGGGTGACTTGCAGGGACGCCGAGCCATGATTATGGGTATGAGCAGTGAAGCCGGTTATGAAAAGCTGAGTGCTAAAGTGCCTTTGAAGGAAATGTCATCTTATTCCACAGCTTTAAGCTCCTTAACAGGAGGACGCGCTTCGTTTATTATGAAGTTTGCCAGCTATGAACTTGTTCCGAGTGATGTACAAGACAAGCTGGTTAAAGAATTTGAAGCCAAACAAACGGAAGATTAAGAGAAGTATTATTGCGGATAGCATATAATTTATAAAAACCGTTACCCCCTCAAAACAGGGGATAACGGTTTTTTATTAGCAGTGATTAAGAAGATAAGCAAATGTAAATGTGAATATTTAATTTTTTATTAAATTTGCAAACTAAAGACATTCCTGTTTGTTATAATACTCATAATACAACTTAAAAATGCCTTTCGGTTAATTTACGAGAACTGTCGGTTAAATCAGGTTAATTCGTTAGGAGTGTTAATTAGGGAGTGTTAATTTTGTATCTATGAAGAAGTCAACTATATGGATATTAGGTGCCGTTATGGGATTGTCCTTCATCAGCTTGTTGTATCTGCAAATCAGTTACATAGAGCAGATGGTGAAGATGCGTAATGAGCAGTTTGATGAATCGGTGAAGCGTGGCTTGATGGCAGCTTCCAAAGATGTGGAGTCTGCAGAAGTTAATCGCTGGTTGCGTGAAGACATCTCCGAGGCGGAAAAGAGAGCCTGGGAACAGAGTGCGCAGGGAAAAGAAATGGTGCAAATACAACGGATTACAGCGACATCGCCTGATCGTTCCAAATATTCGAGTATGGAACTGCAGACGATAATAAATAATCCGTCAGGATTGCCGCGAGCAATGATTTCGCGTAAGCATGGCACCAAGACAATTCCTCAGACTGCACGTTCGCAGGTAGATTTGATTAAGACCCGTTATATATACCAACGGGCTTTGTTGGATGAGGTTGCCTGGCAAATGGTTTACCGGGCGAGTGATAAGCCAATCGAGGAGCGTATCAACTTTAAGAACCTGGACCAGTACGTCAAGATGGGGTTGATAGATAATGGTATTAATTTGGGGTATCACTTTAAGGTAGTAGACCGGGATGGGCGAGAGGTATATCGTTGTTCGGATTACAGTGACGAAGGAAGTGAGAATTCATATACCCAACCTTTGTTTTTGAACGATCCGCCTGCCCGTATGAGTATGGTGAAGATACATTTCCCGGGTAAAAGGGATTATATCTTCGACTCGATCAGTTTTATGATACCATCGATGATATTTACCTTCGTGCTGTTGATAACATTTATATTCACGATTTATATCGTGTTCCGTCAGAAGAAGCTGACAGAGATGAAAAATGATTTTATCAACAACATGACGCATGAGTTTAAGACACCGATTTCGACAATTTCGTTGGCGGCGCAAATGCTGAAAGATCCTACGGTGGGCAAGTCTCCCGCAATGTTCCAGCATATATCGACAGTCATTAACGATGAAACGAAACGGTTGAGATTCCAGGTAGAGAAGGTGCTTCAGATGTCAATGTTCGACCGTCAACGGGGAGCGACGCTAAAGATGAAAGAACTGGACACCAACGAGTTGATTGGCGGTGTTATCAATACATTCGCCTTGAAAGTAGAACGTTACAATGGTAATATCGTTTCGGAATTGAGTGCGACAGACCCGGTTATCTTTGCAGATGAAATGCACATTACAAATGTTATCTTCAATCTGATGGATAATGCAATGAAGTATAAGAAACCGGATGTTGACCTGAAATTAAAGGTGAAGACTTGGAATGAGCCTGGTAGACTGATGATTTCTATTCAAGATAACGGTATAGGTATTAAGAAAGAGAATTTGAAAAAGATATTTGAGAAGTTCTATCGCGTGCATACAGGTAATCTGCACGATGTAAAAGGCTTCGGTCTTGGTCTTTCTTATGTAAAGAAGATAATTACCGATCATAAGGGAACTATTCGGGCAGAGAGTGAACCGAATGTTGGAACTAAATTTATTATAGCATTACCTTTACTTAAAAATTAATGATATGGACGAAAAATTGCGTATTTTATTGTGCGAAGATGATGAAAATCTTGGCATGCTTTTAAGAGAATATTTGCAGGCGAAAGGCTATTCAGCCGAGTTGTATCCTGATGGTGAAGCCGGATACAAAGCCTTTCTGAAGAACAAGTATGACTTGGGTGTATTTGATGTGATGATGCCGAAAAAAGACGGTTTTACCCTGGCTCAGGAAGTACGTGCGGTGAATGCTGATATTCCTATTATCTTCCTGACTGCGAAAACTCTGAAAGAAGATATTTTGGAAGGCTTTAAGATTGGTGCGGATGATTATATCACCAAGCCGTTCAGTATGGAAGAACTGACTTTCAGAATTGAAGCTATCTTGAGACGTGTACGTGGAAAGAAGAACAAAGAGAGCAATGTCTATAAGATTGGTATGTTTACTTTCGATACTCAGAAACAGATTTTATCGACGTCTGACAAGCAGACGAAGCTGACTACTAAAGAGTCTGAACTGCTGGGGTTGCTTTGTGCGCACGCTAATGAGATTTTGCAGCGCGATTTTGCCTTGAAGACTATCTGGATTGATGATAACTATTTCAATGCACGTAGTATGGACGTATATATTACGAAGTTACGTAAGCATCTGAAAGAAGATCCTTCTATTGAAATCATCAATATCCACGGGAAAGGTTATAAGTTAATTACACCTGAACCGGAGGCTTAAACTGCGGAGCACAAGACCGCAAAGCGGATTGTATAAGAATAAAGAAAGGCGGTTGCTATTGTAGCAACCGCCTTTCTTTATTCTCTTTCAGATAATTAGTCCGCTAATTTTTTATTAACGACAATGTATGTAATCAATCCCAGTATGAGCAATACAGCCGATGTGCCCAAAATGGTGTTGTTATTAACATTACCGGTTAAAGAGCATGCAATCAAAATTACAACTCCTACCAAGACTAATATCAAGCCCAGATTTTTTAATAAGCCTTTCATGTGTATGTATTTTAATAGATTATTATATTCTTGTCACAAAGGAAAGCATAATTCTTTAACAAGCGAAATTATTTTTGCAAAAAAACTATTATTAGATGTAAATAGTTGGTTTTGCGGGCTTTCCGTATGCTGTTTACGTTCATCCAATGAATGCTTCCTGTCAATCTTTTGTATTAAAAAAAAACTTCCTGAGCACCTCTTGGCTTACTTTCAATTCGTCTACGGTGATACCATGTAATGCTTCCTTCAATGTCTGATTGGCAATCCTGCGTGCCTGTTCTTCCAGTCCTTTCCCATCTTTGGTTAGGTGGATAAGATTAGTCCGGCGGTCTTTCTTGTCGGAAATACGAACGACCAGGTGCTGACGCTCCATGTTGTCAATGAGACGCGTCATGCTGGGTTTATCCTTAAAAGTTGCATTGCACAACTCTTGCTGCGTTACTCCATCTTTTTCCCACAGAAAGATAAGTACCGTCCACTGTTCCGGAGTAATCTCCAAGTCGTTCTGCCGGAAGTTGCGGAACAGCTTCCTGTTGATGGCGGCTGAAACTTTGCCGTTGAGGATAGCAAAGATTAGCCGGATATCAAAGTTGAATTGCTCTACCATGAAATTATTGTTTAAACAACTTCGCAAAGGTAAGTCACTTTCATGATAAATCCTATACCCGGATACAAAAAAAGATTAAATGTTTGCAGAACAAAATAAAATGTCTACCTTTGCACCGCAAATTTTTAAACGAATTATTAATTCACTAATTAAACAAGTATGAATCAATACGAAACCGTTTTCATTTTAACTCCCGTTTTATCTGATGTTCAGATGAAGGAAGCGGTAGAAAAATTCAAAGGCATTCTTACTGCGGAAGGTGCTGAGATTGTGAATGAAGAGAACTGGGGACTGAAAAAGCTGGCATATCCTATCCAGAAAAAGTCAACAGGTTTCTATCAACTGATTGAATTCAATGCAGAACCTACTGTCATTGATAAGTTGGAAGTTAACTTCCGTCGTGACGAGCGCGTTATTCGTTTCTTGACATTCAAGCAAGACAAATATGCCGCTCAATATGCTGAGAAAAGAAGAGGTCTTAAATCAACTAAAAAGGAGGATTAATCATGGCACAACAAGTTCAATCGGAAATCAGATATTTAACTCCGCCTTCAGTGGATGTTAAGAAGAAAAAATATTGCCGTTTCAAAAAGAGTGGCATCAAGTACATTGATTATAAAGATCCTGAATTCTTGAAGAAATTCTTGAACGAGCAAGGTAAAATCCTTCCACGTCGTATTACCGGTACTTCTTTGAAGTTCCAACGTCGTGTGGCTCAAGCCGTAAAAAGAGCGCGTCACTTGGCATTGCTGCCTTATGTTACTGACATGATGAAATAATAGGAGGAGGAAAGTATGGAAATTATATTGAAAGAAGATGTAGTAAACTTGGGTTATAAGGACGATATTGTAACGGTTAAGTCCGGTTATGGTCGTAACTTTCTCATCCCGACAGGTAAAGCTGTGATTGCTTCGCCTGCTGCAAAGAAAATGTTGGCTGAAGAGTTGAAACAACGTGCTCACAAGCTGGAGAAAATCAAAAAGGATGCTGAAGCATTGGCTGCTAAATTGGAAGGTGTATCTTTGAAGATCGCTACTAAAGTTAGCTCAACCGGTACTATTTTCGGTTCTGTTGGTAACATCCAGATTGCGGAAGAGTTGTCTAAGTTGGGTCACGAAGTTGATCGTAAGATCATTGTTGTAAAAGACACTGTGAAAGAAATTGGTCAATACAAAGCTGTTGTTAAATTGCATAAGGAAGTTTCTGTAGAAATTCCTTTCGAAGTAGTTGCTGAAGAAGCATAATTCTGTAAACTTCATATATGAAAGAGTCCGGTTCCCTTATTAGGGAATCGGACTCTTTTTGGTTCGTTCACTCAAAGTTTCCGGGGTATGAGTTAGATCTCTCCTTTCTTAATACGATTAGAATTTACTTAGTAGTAGTTGCCCAACTACTACTAAGTAATTGCTCAACTACTACTAAGTAGTTGCCCAACTACTACTAAGTAGTTAACCAACTACTACTAAGTAGTTGCCCATCATACCGCGCAAAGCTGAAATAATTAATTGTTTAGGACAAATAATGAGTTATTTATCTGCAATAATACCCCTAATGTTGGCAAATAATAATTTAGTAGTGTACTTACTTGTAGTAAAGTTTCTTTTCTTTTATGCGAACAATTTTTCAGGCGCAGATGATGCGGATCTCTTTTTGTTTTCCTGATGGAATAACATGGCGCAGCATTTAAAAATCCGCGTCATCCGCATTATCCGCATCTAAAAAATTGCTTGCATTGCGAAGCAGCCTGATTGAAGTTTCCGAATGCTAAATTATCATTTAGCCTGAATAACTCATGCTTTAAGAGTTAGAGGAGTTAAAGGGGTTGTCAGTCAGCAAGTTGACTTAAGAGTTAAAGTCGATAGTATTGTTATACGATTCATGGAGTACCGGCTTTAGCTACTTAACTCCTAACGAAGTGATAACTCCTTTAACTACAGTATAAATAATGCAGGTTAGTAGTATTTATGCGGACAATCATAAAAATGATGTACCGGAGATTTCGGGGAGGTCTTTTGAAATATTTTGAGAGGTATAAGCATAAAAAAAGTCTGTCCGTGCTTTCACACGTCAGACTTTCAATTCTCTCAATGTTGTTCTGAATTATTCAGCTACAACTACTGTTACGCTGTCTACTGCTACAGTATCAATTGCTGCTGCAGCTGCGTCTGCTGCTGCTTTTTCAACTGCTGCAATTGAGTCGCTGATGCGGATAGAATCAGCTGCTGCTTTTTCAGCGTCAGCTTGTTTGTTACCACAAGATGCGAAAGATACTGCTACAATAGCTACAGCTACTAAAACTAATTTTTTCATTTTCTTTGCTTTTTAAACGTAATACAATCAATATGCTTTTTAAAACGTTGCAAAGGTATGTACTTTTTTGATTGGTTGTTCTTTATATCCCAACTTTTTTTATGTTTTTTTTGGAGCTTAAGCTCTTTTGCGTACTTTTTATATGTTTTAAAACATGCTAATCTTCTGCAATGCTGTTGTATAAGTATCGTTTGATGCTTCTTTTGGGGGTCTTTTCAAACTCTGTCGGATATAGCTGGATTTGGCTTACCTTCTCATAACCGGCTACACTACTATTCAGATTCTTCAGGTTCTCATTCATAATGGTTTTGATATTCTCCGGTTGATTCAGTCCGAGGGAGTCCAATGCTTCATAATCAGTATAAACCAAAGCCACTAATTTCTTGTTACGTTCAATCACAAGACTTTCCTGTACGAAAGGTAGATTATTGAGGCGAGCTTCAATTTCTTCCGGGAAAATATTCTGACCACTGGAAGTGAGAATCATGGTTTTGATACGTCCACGGATATAAAGATTATTGTTTCTGTCTAAATAGCCTAAGTCTCCTGTACGTAGCCAGCCGTCTTCGGTGAAGACTTCGGCGGTGGCTTCCGGATTCTTGTAATATCCTGCCATTACATTTTCGCCGCGTACCTGGATTTCACCGATGGATGCTCCAGGATTTTCTTTATAAATACGTGCTTCCATGATGTCGAGCACTTTGCCGGAAGAGGTTATAACAAATTCATTCCAGGGAGCGTAACTGATAAGCGGCGCACATTCCGTCATGCCATAACCGATGGTAAACGGGAATCTGATGCGGTGGAAGAACTCCTCTACTTCCGGATTCATGGCGGCGCCACCGATGATTACTTCTTTGAAACGTCCACCCAGCGCATCTATTAGTTTCTTGCGTATTTGTCCATAAATTTGTCCATCAAGAAGAGGTATGCTGAGCGCCCATTTCATTGCCTTTTTATTGATAATAGGCTGGATAACGTTCTTGTAGATTTTCTCGATAACGAGCGGGACGGTGATTATCAGGTTGGGTTTTACTTCTTCAAAGGCTTTCATCAGTATTTTGGGAGAAGGTACTTTACCCAGGAGTGTGACGTGCGTGCCGACGGCAGTGGCTGTCAGAAAGTCGAAAGCGCAACCATAAGCATGTGCCAATGGCAGGAAAGAGAGTACTTTGTCTCCTTTTTTTAGTAGTTCTGTGCGAATGCCAAAGGTGACATTGCCTGCCAGGTTGTTACCGGTTAGCATAACCCCTTTGCTGAATCCGGTAGTGCCGGAAGTATAGTTCAGCAGCATTACTTTATCATTGGAGAGGGTCGTATATTCTATATCTTCCCGGCAGAATCCTTTCGGATAGGCTTCATACATTTCATCTTCCAGATGTTTGAGGAAAAGACTCACCGTTTCACCGTCGCGCTGGTGCAGGCAGCGGAAATCAGAGAGTGAGAACACTGCACGCAGTCCTGTGAGGCGTTCTTCTTCCAGATGTTCCCAAATACTATCACTGGTAAAGAGGAATGTAGATTCTGAATGATTTACGATATGATGCACATCACTCGGGTTGAAATCTTGCAGGATGGGGACTACGATAGCGCCATAAGTGACGGTAGCCATGTATGCGATACACCAACGGGAATTGTTCTTGCCGATGACAGCTATTTTGTCGCCCCGGCGCAGGCTGCAATGCTTGAATAGCAAATGCAATTTTGCTATTTCCTGGGCTACTTGTCCGTAAGTATAACTCTCGTCTTCACCGTAATCGGTGTAGCAGGGAAGATCCCAGTTGTTACGAAAACTCTGTTCGTAGAGCTTGATAAAGTTCTCTTGTATCATTGCACGGATGTTGATGATTTGTGCAAAAGTAGGAAAAATCTAAGAATTATATGTAACTTTGTGCCAGAAATGTGTTTAGACAGTTATGATTGATACCACTATATTTCAAGATAAGACGGCGGTTTACTATACGTTGGGGTGTAAATTGAACTTTTCAGAAACCTCTACTATTGGTAAGGTTTTGCGGGAGGCAGGTGTACGCACGGCGCGTAAAGGAGAGAAGGCTGATATCTGTGTGGTGAACACCTGTTCGGTGACTGAAGTTGCCGATAAGAAATGCCGGCAGGCAATCCATCGTTTGGTGAAGCAGCATCCGGGAGCTTTTGTAGTTGTAACCGGATGTTACGCACAATTGAAACCCGGAGTGGTAGCCGAAATAGAAGGAGTAGATATTGTACTTGGCGCCGAGCAGAAGAAAGATTTGCTTCTGTATCTCGGCAATTTGCAAAAGCATGAATCGGGTGAAGCATATACTTCGGCGTTGAAGGATATACGTTCGTTTGTACCATCATGTTCGCGTGGCGATCGTACCCGTTACTTCCTGAAAGTGCAGGACGGTTGTGATTATTTCTGTTCTTACTGTACCATTCCTTTAGCCCGTGGACGAAGCCGCAACGGGACAATAACTTCCATCGTAGAACAAGCACGCCTCGCCGTAGCCGACGGAGGGAAAGAAATTGTGTTGACCGGGGTCAATATCGGTGACTTCGGTAAAAGCACCAATGAAACTTTCTTTGACCTGGTGAAAGCATTAGACTGTATAGAAGGCGTAGAGCGTTACCGGATTTCCTCAATAGAACCGAATTTGCTGACCGATGAGATTATAGAATTCGTATCCCGTTCACACAGTTTTATGCCTCACTTTCATATCCCGTTGCAATCCGGCAGTGACGAAGTACTGAAATTAATGCGCCGCCGGTATGATACGGAACTTTTCGCATCCAAGGTACGGAAGATAAAAGAGATAATGCCTGATGCCTTTATCGGTGTGGATGTGATTGTAGGCACACGTGGCGAAACGGAAGAATACTTTGAAGAAGCCTACGAATTTATCAAGAGTCTGGATGTGACTCAGCTCCATGTGTTCAGTTATTCCGAACGTCCGGACACGCAGGCCTTGAAGATAGACCATGTGGTAACCCCTGAAGAGAAGCATCGCCGTAGCCAGCGTTTGCTGGAACTGTCGGATGAAAAGACCCGGGCGTTCTATGCCCGCCACATCGGACAAACCATGCCGGTGTTGCTGGAACACTCCAAACCGGGTGCGCCAATACACGGCTTTACAGCCAACTACATCCGGGTAGAAGTTCCTCGTAATGATGAGTTGGATAATCAAGTAGTATCCGTTCTTTTGGGAGACTTTAATGAAGACCGGACGGCGTTGCAGGGAACGTTGTTATTATAATATATAAGGTATACGAAAATGACGCGTGAAGATTCTAAGAAAGTATGAATAAAATAGCAATTGTCATATTGAATTGGAACGGATGCGAAATGCTTCGTTCGTTTCTTCCTTCTGTCGTAAACCTCTCTGAGGCGGATGATGCGGTAGTGTATGTGGCGGACAATGGTTCTACGGATTCGTCCGTTGACATGGTGCGCCGGGAGTTTCCTTCCGTACGTCTGATTTTGCTGAAAGATAATCACGGTTTTGCCGATGGCTATAATCTGGCGCTTCAGGAAGTGGAAGCCGAATATGTGGTACTTCTCAATTCGGATGTAGAAGTGACGGAACATTGGCTCAGGCCATTGGTTGACTATATGGATACCCACCCTGAGGTGGCTGCTTGCCAGCCAAAGATACGCAGTTGGAGGCAGAAGGAGAAGTTTGAATATGCCGGAGCGGCGGGTGGCTTTCTTGACTGTTACGGATATCCGTTCTGTCGCGGCAGGATAATGGGAGTGGTGGAAGAGGATACCGGGCAATACGACTCTGTTATCCCGGTGTTCTGGGCAACGGGCGCTGCGATGTTTATTCGCCTGAAAGATTACCGCGATGCGGGCGGGCTTGACGGACGTTTCTTTGCTCACATGGAAGAAATAGATTTGTGTTGGCGGCTTCGTTCGCGCGGCAGGCAGATTGTTTGTGTACCGCAAAGTATGGTATATCATGTAGGAGCTGCCACGTTGAAAAAGGAAAACCCGCGCAAGACATTCCTTAATTTCCGTAATAATCTTGTCATGCTTTACAAGAATCTGCCTCCTGGGGAATTAGCCGCAGTAATGCGTATTCGTGCTCTGCTTGACTATGTGGCGGCACTCAGCTTCTTGCTTAAGATGCAATTTCCCAATGCTTTAGCTGTATTCAGGGCACGGCGTGAATATCGATCGCTCCGTTCCGCATTTACTGCGGCGCGTGAAGATAATCTAAAAAAAACTTGCCTTCCCGTGATACCCGAACGGACAAAAAGCTGTATCTTGGTGCAATATTATTTCCGGGGGAAGAGAATCTTCTCACAATTATAGCTTGTATTATTCATGCTTCAGGAGTCTATAAGCAGAAGCAAGTTACTCCTGCTTATAGACTTCTAAGTATGAACAGCTGCTTATTATCCGCAGTTTGCAATTTAACGATATCGATTTATGGAAAAATTAGTTAGAAAGATTGGCTTGGTGGCGCATGATGCCATGAAGAAAGACCTTATCGAGTGGGTTCTTTGGAATTCCGAACGTCTTGTCGGTCACAAGTTTTATTGTACGGGAACCACAGGTACGCTTATTCTTGCCGCATTGAAAGAGAAACATCCCGATATAGAATGGGACTTTACTATCCTGAAATCCGGCCCTCTGGGTGGCGACCAGCAGATGGGTTCCCGCATTGTGGATGGTGTGATAGACTATCTTTTCTTCTTTACCGACCCTATGACTTTACAGCCGCACGATACGGATGTGAAGGCGCTTACGCGTTTGGCAAGTGTTGAAAACATTGTCTTTTGTTGTAACCGCAGTACGGCGGATCATATCATTTCCAGTCCGTTGTTCCTTGACCCGGCGTACGAACGTACAATTCCCGATTACACTGGCTATACTAAACGTTTTGAGAATAAGCCGGTGGTTGCCGAGGCTGTGGAGTCGGCAAAGAAGGGGAGGAAGAAAGTGGTTAGTAGTAAGTAGTAAGTAGTAAGTAGTAAGTAGTAAGTAGTAAGTAGTAACCACTAACCACTTACTACCTCCACTCCTGCTGCATCCAAATCCGCTCCCATAGGCGGATTACGTTTTGCGAGTTTCAGTTCGATGCCTTTGATGGCGGGGAACGTGCGTAGCAGTCGTTTCACTATACGTCCGCAAACATGTTCCAGTAATTTGGAAGGGATGTTCATCTCGTCCTTTACTACTTCATATACTTCGGCGTAGTTCACTGTATGCGCTACGTCGTCGGTTTCTGCCGCCCGGCTAATATCGACCTTTAGCCGTAGGTTGATGACAAACTCATTACCATCCCTTTGCTCTTGCTCGTATACGCCATGATAAGCAAAGAAACGTACGTTATCAAGAAATATATAACTGTTCATATGGAATATGATATGATTTCGGTTTTATTACTTATTTATTACTTACCGCAAAGCTACGATTTATTTCCGAATACTATCCTTTTTGACACTTTGTATTTTTAGTCGACTGAGAATGCGATATTTCCGCCCGAAGACAGGAACGGTTGGAAATATCGAAGTAAAAATCCGTATCTGCCTGGCAGATAGCCGAATATCGAAATCTATACATCTCTAAAAAAATGCGAAAGACTCGTTCGGAGTGGTTACTTAATGGCTTATTTCTACCGGATATATGTGGCTTTTGCATGGGATATATGTGGTTCGCACACCATCTATATGCGGTTCGCGCACGGGATATATGTGGTTCGCATACGGGATATTACCGTTCACGCTCCATGTATTATGGTTCGCGCGGGAAGCAAACAGTTATTGCATAAACCCTGTATATCAACCACGATTTATGCAGAATATCCGTATATAAATTCAAAATTTCATGCCTGTAGTTTCTATTTCTCTTCTCCCGGCAAAAGAGTGTGTCAGCAAAAAGGCGCTTTTGCTATCTTTTTGCGAATGCATTTCGTCTTTGAGTTGACGCATTGCTGATTCGGTATAACCCTCTTTGTGATTAGTTTGTATGCTAAATTTCCATTCAGCAGCTTATTGTGAATAAGTACTCATGCTTAATTATCTTGTAGTAAGTAGCTGTTCATAATTAGTTTATACTATCATTTTTTAGACGCGGATAACACGGATGACGCGGCTCTCTTTTTATCTTTCGGGTGGGCTAACGTAGCGCAGCATTTAAAAATCTGCGTCATCCGCGTTATCCGCGTCTAAAGAATTGCTTGTATTGTGCAGCAACCGGATTGAGATTCCGTTTCGCTATATTATCATTCATAGTATAAACTAATTATGAACAGCTACTTACAGCTTAAAATCAACAAGGATATGAATGCAAAAGAATTTACCGGAGAATTATTAGGAACTTTTATCCTGGTATTATTTGGTTGCGGCTCGGTAGCTGTAGCTGTTTTATTCAGCGAATATACCGGAATTTTTCAAATCGGTCTGGCGTGGGGAATCGGGGTTATGCTGGCTATTTATCTGACCCGTCATTTGTCCTGCGCCCATCTGAATCCCGCAGTGTCAATTGCTATGGTGTTGAGCAAGCGGATGTCATTCCGCAAACTGCCCACTTACCTGACTGCCCAGTTTCTGGGGGCTTTTCTTGCAGGTTGGGCTATTTTCCTGCTATTCGCCCCTTCCATTGAAGCTTATGAAAGTGTTCAGGAAATTACAAGAGGAAGTGCGGAATCAGTAGCAACAGCCAAAATGTTTGGCGAATACTACATACAACCGGGAGGAGCGGCTGTTGTATCCATGCCATTGGCTATTGCGGCAGAAGGTTTTGGCACGTTCCTGCTGGTATTGCTCATTTTTGCCTTGACGGAAGGGTGCAATGTAGGACGTCCCAGCGACACAATGGCGCCTGTTTTCATCGGGCTTACCGTTACATCCATCATCTGCCTCATCGCCCCGCTTACGCAAGCCGGACTAAATCCTGCCCGTGATTTCGCTCCTCGCCTGGTTGCTTGTATCATGGGATGGGGAGATGCAGCTTTCCCCGACCATAGCGGTGGTTTCTTCTGGGTATATATATTAGGTCCCATTGCCGGAGGAGCGCTTGCCGCATTTTTCTTCCTGTACGTGTTCGAGCCGGTTATAAAAATGAAGAGTAACGGCTGCGATTGTGGTAAATAACAAAAAATATCAGTAACTAAAAGTAATAGAAATGAAAACTACGAAGCTCATCATTGCCGGAGGATTCTTAGGTGCCGGTAAAACAACATTGTTATGGGAAACAGCCCAAAGATTAATGAAACAAGGTCTGCGCGTCGGTCTGATTACCAATGACCAGGCTCCTGAATTGGTTGACAGCGAATTGCTATCACTCAACAACCTGCAAGTGGCGGAAGTCAGCGGCAGTTGCTTCTGCTGCAATTTCAACGGTTTCACCCAAGCCATTCAGAAGATTCGTACCGAAGCGGTAGCCGACGTAATCATCGCCGAGCCGGTGGGTAGTTGCGCCGATTTATCGGCAACTATTATGCAGCCGTTGAAACAATTCTGGAACAGCGAACTACAGATTGCTCCCCTTTCCGTGTTAGCAGATCCCGCCCGGCTCGACTCCATATTGGAGGGAGAAAACGCCGGATTACATCCCGACGCAGCTTATATCTATCGTAAACAATTGGAAGAGAGCGACATTATACTGATCAATAAATCCGATTTGCTGAATGAAGAACAGTTGGAAAGCCTGAAACAACGCACCGCACGTGCTTTCCCCTCGGCAACTGTACTGGCAGTCAGCGCTGTTACAGGCATGGGCATTGACGAATGGTTGTCACAAGCCACTGCCCGGTCGGATGCGGGCAAGCGCCTTGTTGAGATGGATTATGACCTGTATGCTAATGGAGAAGCGGTTCTCGGATGGCTGAACGGTACCGTTCGATTACACGGGGAAAACATGGATTGGAATAATTTCGCCCATACCTTCCTGAGCAATTTAGCCGCCCGTTTTGATGAAGAAAACCTCCCGGTGGGACACGTCAAAATAATAGCTGAAAACGGTATGAACTTTATTGTCGGCAACCTGACAGGCACTCGCGACACCCTTTCCACCCGAGGTTCTGCAGGTAAGGGAGAAGAAATCAAGCTGATTATTAATGCACGCGTAGAAACTTCTCCGGAACATTTAGACTTAATTGTCCGTCAAGAGCTTGATGCTCTTTGTGCCGGTAATCAAGCGCCCGAAGTATTAGCCTGGCGTTATCTCCAGCCCGGTCGTCCCCAGCCGACTTACAGGTTTACGGAAGTTGTCTAAGCGGACTTCCCTTGGTTTTAGCTTTACCTCCATAAAGTTGAAAATCGGTTTTTATCTGCCATCTGCCACCTTTTTGCTCGTATCTATTTGATAATAAACAGATTAAAGCGTTGCAGATACCCGTTGCAGATGTGTGGCAGATACCTTATCTGCCACCTATCTGCCACAGGCATAATCTTGCATCATCCCCCGTCTCCGCATTAGCGCCTGTCATTTGCCGAATCGCTTTACGCTCCATACCGGAACATGCCCTGCTGTTAGTTCCACCCAGTTGAAACGCTTTGTTTCAGGCTTTGAAACAAAGAGTTTCATCAGGGTGAAACTAAATGTATTTCACTTCGGAACAAAATGTTTCAATACGATGAAACTAAATGTATTTCACTTCGGAACAAAGTGTTTCAATACGATGAAACTAAAAGTATTATACGATGGAACAAAGTGTTTCAATACGATGAAACTAAGAGCCTGTTTAAAATTAAAAGTAATAAAATGCTAAAGGGTTTCCGCATGTGCCTGATAGGTACTTTCTTTGAAGTGACCAAACTAAAAAGAGATGTATCGTACAGATTTAACGGAAATCCGGTGGCAATATATAAAGAAAGTATTGCATATCCAAATAAGAAAGCGAAAACATGATTTACGTGAGATATGGAATGCTTTGTTTTATGTGGTAAAGACTGGTTGTCAGTGGCGTATGCTTCCATCGCACTTCCCCAAATGGCAGTTGGTGTATTACTACTATCGCAAATGGTCTTCACAAACGGATTTCGATCTGTTACTAAATGAATTACGAGGCTTAGTCCGTCTTAAGCGTGGTCAGTATAAAGACTCGACTGTAGGTATAATGGATAGTCAAAGCGTCCGTTGGGGGAATAATCGTTCCCTAAATGGAATTGACGGTAACAAGAAAGTCAAAGGTATTAAACGTCATGTGATTGTAGATAAAAACGGCTTTCTTATAGCTGTGATGGTAACTGTAGCCAATGTTCATGACAGTAAGGCGGCTTATCTGTTAGTACAAATGTTAAAGAAACTGTGTTCTTCTGTGAAAGTCATATTGGCCGATGGTGGGTATAGAGGAAACGTGATTGAAGCAGTGAAGAAATCTTTCGGTTATATCATACAGGTTGTTGTCAGTAATTATAAGGAGCTAGGTTTTCGTCCTATACATAAGCGGTGGATTGTAGAAAGAACCTTCTCCTGGTTTGATAATTACAGGAGGCTCTGCCGGAATTATGAACTTACGTTCGATTCGGCAGAGGAGATGGTCAAAATTGCATCCATAAGATTATTATTGAATAAAATTTAAACAGGCTCTTAGAGTTGGTCAATAAATATGAGTTTGAGAAATGCGTAGATCGTTATAACGGGGACTACCATGTCCGAGATCTGAATTGTTGGAATCAATTTATCCAACTATTTTTCGGTCAACTGACCTCTATGAACTCTTTACGCAATATTTGCTTATGTCTAAAAGCTCACAAACGCAAACTGTATCATTTAGGCATTAAGCAACATGTTACTCATAGCACGCTTTCAAGAGCCAACGAGAAACGAGACTGGCGTATTTTTGCTGACTTTGGAGCATATCTCATAAAGTCGATTCGCCCTTTGTATGTTGATAGCCCTATACCTAATGTGGATATTGAAAATGAAATCTTTGCTTTAGATTCCACTACTATATCTCTTAGTATAAAGCTATTTAGTTGGGCACCAGGTAAATATTCCCGAGGGGCGATAAAATTGCATACGCTACTGGATTTGAGGGGAAGTCAATACCAAGTCCGTATCAAGTCCAAGTAAAGGTCAAGTTAAGACTAACTCTATATTAACTCTATACTAACAGCTGGTCGTATTGCTGTATCCGTCCGGTGCTGCGCGGCACCTTCTCGAAATAGCTGTTCGACACCACTTCGCAGTCGTCGAGCCTGACGGTAATCTCGCGGACGGGCGTCAGTCGCACCGGCTCTTTCCGGCGCGCGAACCTCCGCCTGCACCAATCTGAAATACTTTTCATTTCGCTGCCGTGTCTTCGTGAGAGGCTTCGTTTTCGGGGGCGGCGGGGTATTCCGAGTAGACGGGCACGATGGTCTTGCCGTCGTAGTCCCATCCGACGTTGGTGAAATGCCCTGGGGGCGTGCCGAATGACGGCCACACTTTCACCGGGAACTTGCCCGCGCCGTCGCCGGGGTTGTTGCCGCAGTACAATCCGGTCAGCGCTGTGTTTTTCGACACATCGAGCGCGGTGAGTTGATTGTTCCAGCAGTACAACTCGGTCAGTGCGGTGTTTTTCGACACGTTGAGAGCGGTGAGGTTGTTGCCGTAGCAGTACAATGTGGTCAGCGCGGTGCAGCCCGACACGTCGAGAGCGGTGAGGGCGTTCTCGAAGCAGTCCAACTTGGTCAGCGTGGTGTTTTTCGACACATCGAGCGTGGTGAGGTTGTTGTAGTTGCAACCCAACCCGGCCAGCGCGGTGTTTTTCGACACATCGAGCGTGGTGAGGTTGTTGAAGTTGCAATCCAACCAGGTCAGCGCGATGTTTTTCGACACATCGAGCGTGGTGAGTTGGTTGAAGTCGCAGTATAACGTGGTCAGCCCCGTGAAATGCTCGATGCCTTTCAGCGACTTGATTCCTCCGTCGATATCGTCAGAGCCATTCACGTCGATTTTCGTCACCGCCGCAGCCTCTGCGGGCGACAGTTTTCCGTTGCCGTCGGTGTCCCACGCGGTTTGCGACTCGCAGTAGGCGCGGAACACGGGGTCGGGAA
>QMCD01000597.1_pt1 | contig 26562 bp, 28 predicted proteins | sample 1821841 | NCBI WGS metagenome assembly QMCD01 (sample SAMN01991225, study PRJNA193472) | Termite gut metagenome, whole genome shotgun sequencing project. | isolation source: worker | host: Macrotermes natalensis | reverse complement strand
TCCTACCGCTATCTAATCACTTTTTTGCCACTCCCCAGTTTGGTAAATTGCGGTTCACTTGCTCTACCGCTGAGCTACTGAGGATCATTCAATCCTACCGCTATCTAATCACTTTTTTGCCACTCCCCAGTTTGGTAAATTGCGGTTCACTTGCTCTACCGCTGAGCTACTGAGGAATGCGTTCCACAGTGCTTTTTCAACCCGTATCTGTTATTATAAAGTATGTTTTTTACCAGACTAATAGGGGTTTTGGGGGCTCCCAATTCAATACACATTGCATCTACGGCATCAAATTCGCAGAAACAGCCGTCTCAAGCGCCAAAAACCCGCTGTATGAGCGGGTTTCGTGGCTGTGTATCTAAATTGTCAACACATCATGGCGGGCTGAGTTATTTGATATCCGAACTCTCCACCGTTGGCGCTATCAGGCCCATTGCATGATTCGGGATCGCCGCCGAAAGGCGGTTCTTCCGTGCTGTCCAGCATTTCGATGTAGCTTACTTGCTTGCCGTCTTTCACGTTATAATAAATCACAATTTTGTTATCGTACACGTAAACGCTGTTGATGAACACGTCTATAATGCGCCGCTGGAACTCCGGGTCGAGTTCGTCGCCTTTGGTGAACAGCTTCAGCCATGCGATTATCTGCTCTTGCGTGTAAGCATTCTTGGCCGCTATGCGCAGCTTGGTAAGCTCGTGCTCTGTGTCTGCTTTCTGTGCCATGAGCATTTCCAGCTTGTCATAATAAATCTGCCGGGCGGACGCGGGGGCTTTGATGGAAGCGTCTACAGCGTCGTTTGCTTCCCTGTCAATCTTGGCTACGTGGCGTTCTAGTTCCTTGATTTTGCCGTCGTTGAATTCGAGCTTGTAACGCTCTACAAGACGGGTAGCGATATACTCCATGCGCTCCGGCTGCAACACATATTCGACCGTCTGCTCGACAACGAACCATTCCAAAAAGCCCTTTTTTTCGTTCAGTTTTTTACAGGTATGGTGCTTTTTCCGATTTCCGCAAGCGTAGTAATAATACATGGCGCCGGTCTTGCTTTTCCCGGCGTCACCAACAAGCCGTGTTCCGCACATACCGCAAAAGGCTTTGCCCTGCAAGAGATATTCTTGACGGGCTTTCTCGCCGCTCTTTCCGTGGGCTCGTTTATCAAGCATTTCCTGTACCTTTCTGAAAGTCGTTTCATCGATAAGGGCCTCACACGCTCCCGGCACCAGCTCGCCGTTGTAATGATATTGCCCGATGTATTTCGGGTTGCGCAAGGCGTGTTGCAAGCATGAATACGAAAGCGGCCGGCCATAGAAATTCAGAACGCCTTTTGCGGTCAGCTCCTCCATGATTTTCTTTTTCGTGACGCCTTTGGCGTACTGCTCAAAAACATATCGAATAATCGGCGCGTTGTGTTCGTGCGCGACCAGGCGTTTATTTTCAATCTTGAACCCAAAAGGCGGCGTACCGCCGATGTGCTGACCTTTCAACACGCTCTCCCGCTGGCCGCGCTTGACGTGCTTTGACAGGTTCGCGGAGTAGTATTCGGCCATTGATTCCAGCAACCCCTCCAAAATGACGCCCTCGGGGTCGTCGCTGATGTGCTCGGTGGCCGATACCACCTTGACACCGTATTTTTTGAGTTTGTGCTTGTAAGTGGCGCTGTCGTAACGATTCCGGGCGAAGCGGTCGAGCTTCCAGACGATCACATATTGGAACTGCCGCTTGCTGGCGTCGTTTATCATACGCTGGAAGTCCGGGCGGTCGTCTGTCTTGCCGGATATGGCGCGGTCGCAGTATTCCGCGACCACGGTAAACCCCTCGCGCTCGGCGTAGGCATAGCAATCGCGGAGCTGGCCCTCGATGCTTTGTTCCTGCTGGCTATGGCTGCTGTACCTCGTGTAAATTACGGCGTTGTTCATGGTGATGTTCTCCGTTTCTCCCTTGACACGGGGAGTTGGGCGGTTGTTATTCTTTGTCCTTTTTTGGTATTGCAGCGGATTTTAGGACGGCGAGAGCGGCCTTTCTTATTTCCGGCGATGCACTTTCGATAGTTTTTGTAATCGCAAGGATATTTTGAGGTTCAATTATATCAAAAATCAAGTCTACAATTAACGCTGCATCTTCTATTGAACATTCTTGATGTAGGTCTGCGTTCAAAAACCGCTTGATCTTCAAAGTAATAAGACCTATATCAATACTTTCAAATCCAAGCCTTGCTTTGCTAAATGGAACCGAGTCATCGTCAGATAAGCCTATTAGCCAATCTTCAGGAATGCCGCTGTCAGAAGAGAAATTTTTTATATCTTCAAATGTAGGGCGCGTTTTTCCTTCCAGTACGCTGGAAAGTGGTGTTCCCGTTCCGAACACTTCAACAATATCAGAATAATTTGCACTATCAAGAATTTGCTGTACACGCTCACGAAAGACTTCTGCCGTTGGTTGGTCAAGAACTCTTTCTGAATCATCATCTTTGAGCATAAACCATTTGACACCCAACGGAAGCGCTATTTTTTTTAATGTTTCCGGCTTTGGATTTAGCTTATTTGCTTCGTATTGCCTTATTTGTGATTCTGCAATACCGCACATCTCCCCAAGGGCTTTTTGCGTTAATCCCGCCTGTTTACGCGCTTGTCGTATTAGATCACCAGTTTTCATGCGGTTCACCTCAGTAACAATATATCATCTTTATGGATAAAAAGCAATAAAAATTACTCATAAGTGTTGACGAGTAATATTTATTATGCTATTCTTGTAACAGCAATATTTAATGCTGAAAGGAGGTGAGACAATGAAACTTGATTTGAAAAAGGTCGAAACTGCAATGGCTCGAAAATGTGTTAACGTAGCTGACTTGAAACAGGTCGCATCGATGACAACATTCCAACGAATACGCGCAGGACACGAAGTAAAGCCAAAAACAGCAGGGAGCATTGCTCTTGCTCTTGGTGTTGATGTAGTCGAGCTGTTATCTGAAAGACAGGGGATCAAACCAACTGGAGGTGCAAAATGAAAAAACCAACATCGCCACTCAAAGCTATCCGTGCCAAATGTCTTGATTGCTGTTGCTGGCAGGTAAAAGAGGTACAGCTATGTCCGGCCGAGGATTGCCCATTGCATCCGTTACGTTTCGGGAAGAACCCCAACAGAGCCGGAATCGGGAACCATAATGCCACATTTAAAAAAGTACGAACTCAGCACACGATTTTGACAAAGTATAGGTTTCCGAGGGTGTTTACACCTTTGCACGATTACAATTCACGGATGCCCTATACAGATGGACACAAAACAAATTGCAACGGACGTTAGCGCCGGGGCAAGGAACAAACTAACGGAGGATGAAAAAATGGAGAATCAAACAACGTTTATCACAAGCAGAGCGGAAGCGCAACTTCTCACAGCGGAGGCGCTAAGAATTGCACGGCTGCGCTACGCCGCAAGAAAGCTGGGCGTAAAGGTGCAAAAACGGTATAACTACAGCTTTGGCCGGGACGGATATATGCTCATAGACATATGGGGAAATTATGTGCTCGATGGAGCAAGCCCGGTAGCATATTCTCTCACACTGGACGAAGCGGAAGCGATCATCCGCGACTATGGCGAGGGGGAATCATAATGGCGGCAATGACAGTAAACGGCGTGTCCACAACGACCGCACCCGGGCAAGAACAATATACGCACTTCACCCGCAGAATCGGCAGGAAGTCAAAGCGGTACTGCCAATACGATTATCGGCTCACGAGCGGCGAACTTTTTAGCTGTATCAAACCTACGCTGGACGCTTGCCGCGCGGCACGTGATGAATGGATTGAGGGGAGGTCGTGAAGATGGCTGAAAGGGCTCACACCGGGGAGCATTTTGTACAGGTCGGCGTTACTGCACTACGTGACCCGGCAACAGGTGATTTCCTGCCGGCCGTTCCCCTGTATGTCAAGGTGGGGGCGGAGGAAGTCGATCAGCAGACCGGCCTTTCGACAGGCGAAAAGGCTCTGTGCGACAACATCGCCGACCTGTTCGCAGAACGCTTCGGGGAATACGTCCGGGCATCCCGAAAGGGGGCAGAGCGCATTGCAACGGAGCATATATAGGCACAAACGAAAAGAGGTCTGCACACCACCCCGCAAAAGCTGGTTGTACAGAACCTCGTCCACCGCAGAAGCGGTTGTTAGATTGATTATACTGGCACCGCTCCTGCTTGTCAAATGAGAGGAGAAAGCACATGAACGCAATGGAGAAAAAGTATTTTGACCTAAGCTGTAAACATGAAGCGGTAGCGGCGCTTTTACGGAGCATCATCAACAACCTCGATGAAGTAAAGCATGCGCGGGAGAAGGTATTCGATGCGTCCATCATGGCGGCTTTAGCCGCCGAGCAGATGGCCGCTGCCGATGAATTGCTGGCAGACTTAGAAAAGGCAGAACGTCACGCAAATCATATTGAACTGGCAAATCAAGCGATTCGAACAGCGCAGCGCGACCGCTGCAAGAAAGGGGAAACGTATGCAAAATAAAACGGGGGATATAGCCGGTCAGATTTACATGATTTTGGCGGATGCTAAGATAGCGCGGTTCGCAATCGGGGAACTGATAGATGATTACTTTTCGGAGAGTGATGATGAATTCGCAGGAACCAGCGAAGATTTAGAGCAGCTTCGACTCGGTTACGCCCGGGCATGGTCTCGCGCCAGTATTGCAGGGGATTACATCGTGCGGATCGCGGAAGCGTTGAAGGCGCTGGAGGCGTCATTGCAAGGTGAATAGACGGACGATAACCATCGCCGGGGCAAAATACCTGTCCCGGCTGATGGCGTTTTAAGAGAGGAGGTGCGGCGTTGAGTGACAAAAACAGCTTTTTAATTTACTACGAGCTGGAGGAGCAAACAGCCGAGTTTTCTGATGCGCAGTTAGGGCAGTTGTTAAGGGCTATATTTGAGTTTGAAAAGCGAGACGTAGTTCCCGCTATTTCGGACGTTGCCGTAAAAACAGCTTTTCGCTTTGTAGCTGCATATCTGGAGAGAAATAAGGCCAAGTATAGTGATGTTCGTATCAAACGGCAGGAAGCAGGCAAAAAGGGCGGTGCTCCAAGAGGAAACGCCAACGCACAAAAACAAGCAAAACAAGCAAGTGCTAACGATAACAAGCAGAACAAGCAAATGCTTCAAAAACAAGCAAAACAAGCTGATAAGGATAAGGGTAATGTTAATGTAAAGGATAATGATAAGGATAATGTACCTGTAAAGGATATAGAAGCTAACGCTTCTTGCGCGGAGCCATCGGCTGAGGCCGATCCGTCACAATGTGACGGGCATGTGACAGTTGGTGACGATTGTGTTACGCAAAGAAACCGTAGCACACACATCCAATATCAAAAAATCGCTGATTCGTTTAAGGCGATTTGCACATCACTCCCCGGAATCAAAGCGTTATCTGACGCAAGGAAAAAGGCAATTAAAAAAGCGGCCGAGAACTTGAACGGAATCACCTTTGAGGAATTTTTTAAGAAAGTGGAGGCATCCAATTTCCTTACGGGCAGATCGGGCAACTGGGGCGGTTGCGGATTCGATTGGATATTGAAGCCTGCCAATTTGACCAAAATCATTGAGGGCAATTATGACAATCGCAGTACAACCAGCAAAAGCGATGATTTCAGCAATCCAGAGAATTACAAAAACTTGTCGATGGACGTATGAAAGGGGCTATGAAAGCATGGAAATGGCGCAAATCCCGACCGGGGAAAAATGTGAGCTTTGCGGCAAACCGCTTATGCGATATGAGTTTGAGTTTGAGATCGATGGGAAGAGGCTACCTGCCTTTGAACCACGCTGTCAGTGCATAGCGGAGCGCGAGCAAGCCGAACACGCCCGACAAGCGAAAGCGGGATGTGAGATTGTCATTCAGCGGCGCAAGGTGGCTGCGGGATTATCAAAGCGGCAGCTCGCACAGACGTTTGATGTTTTTAGTCCAAGCCCCGGGCAGGAAAAGGCGCACAGGGCAGCCCTTGATTTTGTAAGCGGATTTGCTACAGCGACGGACGGTAAAGGCTTGTTGTTTGTGGGCGGAGTGGGGAGCGGCAAAACGCATTTAGCCGCCGCCATTGCGAATGCGGTTATAGAAAAACTGGATGTGTCGGACAAATGCGCAATACAAGCGGTGAACAGGGATGATGTTAATCGTATCGACAGTGCGCCCAAAATTAAAATTGCTTCGACAGTTTCACTCTTTGAGACAGTAAGGAACGCGCACAACAAGGAGGGCAGCTCCGCGCAGGATATTACACAGGCATACGCACAGGCGGCGTTGTTGATTCTTGACGATATGGGCGCGGAGAAGATTAACGAATGGGCGGCGGAACGCATGTTTGAAATCATCGACCACCGTTACAATCAGCTTCTGCCTACTATCATCACCACGAATCTACAGCCGGAAAAACTGAAAGCAGTCATCGGCACCAGAATCTTTGACAGAATCCGGGAGATGTGTCTTTTGGTGACGGTGGATGCAGGTAGTCAACGTAAAACGGCGGAGGCATGAATGCAGAATAAAACGCGCGGCGCGGCAGCCGTGCGTTCATGGATTTTGCGGAAACTATTCTTTCTGACGCCCCAAGTTTATCACGCGATAGGAGGTGGCGTCAAGAATGACAAACGAGGAACTGGCCTTGAAAATACAGGCGGGAGAAACGGAACTCATGCAGCAGCTTTGGGAACAGACTGAAAAGTTTATAGCCATGAAAGCTCGTAGGTATGTTATCGCCAGAGAATTGGTTCCCGGCGATTTGGGCGGCTGTGAATTCGATGACCTTGTGCAATCAGGATATTTTGCTTTGCTGGCGGCAGTTGGGTATTACCGTACAGATATGGATTTCAAATTTGTGACGGTCCTCAATTATACGTTGAGAGATGCTTTTGCAAAAGCCACGGGGATGAAAAATTCACGAACAAAGCGCGACCGAATGCGCAATGCTTTATCGCTGGACGCGCCGATCGGCGAGGATGCCGACAGTACGATGGTCGAACTCATCCCGGACATGTCAACGATAGATGATGGAAGCGTTGAGGAAAGATGCGTGCAGCGCCTGTATAATTCGCAACTCAGCGAAGCGGTGGAAAGCGGAATTTCCCGTTTGCCGGAGCGACAGCAGAAAGTAATCCGAATGCGGTATTTCGAGTGCCTATCTTGGCCGGAGATCGCCTCCCGGTTGAATATCACAGTAAATGGCGCACAGGAAGCAAGGAGGGGAGCATTACGAAGAATGTATCAAGAACGAAAAGAAAACAGTTTATACAAGTTTGTGGAGGAAAGAACCAATTATTTTTTTAACGTCGGGCGAGAGCGGTTTCAATCAACCCGGATCAGCGCAGTTGAAGAGATCGTGCTATCCCGGGAAAAACTGGCTGAATCGTGGATATGGAATTGATTAACACATGAGAAAGGATGTGGAACTATGGATTTACAGTTTCTAAGAAAGCACGAGGCATTGAAGCGGCAAATAGATGATGATTTCAGAGCTATGGATGGAATTAAAAACCGAAAAGCATTACTGACAAGCATGGTTCACGATCCAAGAATGGCCGATACACTTCATGCTGTGGATATGCAAATACTTGAATTAGAAAGCCGCATCACGGCTGCTATGTGGCAGTTCAGGGAAGAACGATCGGAAATTGAAAGATTCATATCCGGTATTACAGATTCCAAAACCCGACTGCTGTTCACACTACGATACATAGATATGTTGTCATGGCGGAAGGTTGCTGCGGTTATGGAATGCAGTGATGCGGCTATAAGAAAAAGGCGGGACAAATATCTGGAAAAACAAGGTAGGAAAAGCAAATAACGCCGTTGCAACGGCGCAGGGGGAGGAGAATAAACATGGCGACTATGGTTACTGAGGGACTGAATGAATTCATGCTCTCGATGCAAGAGATAGCGGGTTTGCCCGATTCGGTTATTGACGATATGTTACAGGCCGGAGGGGAAGTGCTTGTCGAAGCGCAGCGAAAAGCAGCGCCGAAGAATACAGGAACTCTCGCCGAGAGCATCGAGAAAGGCGATATGAGCCGGGATCATAAAGGGGCATATATCGACATCAAGCCGGAGGGCACACACCATACGACCGGGAAAGCGTCGAAAGGCGGCAAAAGCGGAAATACCGGGAAAAGGCGCGGAAGCACAGGCAACACCGTATCAAATGCGGAGGTCGCTTTTATACATGAGTTCGGCGCACCCGGCCGCAACATAAAGGCGCGACAGTGGATGCACAAGGCTAATGAGCAAGCCGCCGACAAAACGACCGAAGCGAAACGAAAAGTCTATGACAACTGGCTCTCTGAAAAGGGCCTCTGATCTGAAAGGATGGTGAAATTCTGTGGCAAAAAGGACGTTATCAACCCGGTTAGCAATCGAGGGAGAAGCCGAATATAAGGCGTCAATCTCTCGTATCAATGGGGAGCTTAAAAATCTGCAATCCGCGCTGAAGCTGGCGGAGAGCGAATTCAAAGGACAGGCAAATTCGATAGACGCGCTCAAATCAAAAGGCGAGGCGCTTAATCGCCTGCATGAACAGCAGACAAAAAAAGTGACCGAGTTTCAGAAAGCATTGGAAAATGCCCGGAAAGCGGCTGATGCCTACGCGCAGAAAAAAGAAGAGCTAACGAAAAAAATCGCCGAGAACGAAAAAGCTCTGGAAGAGTTGAAGCAGTCCACCGGGGATACTACCGAGGAACAGGCAAAGCTTACGGCTGAAAACGAGAAGCTGAACGCGGAGCTGGCCCAAAACGAAAAATACCTTGCCGCCGCCGAAAAGGGCGTTAACGGTTGGGAAACACAGCTTAATAACGCAAAAGCTGATCTCAACGACCTCAACGGTGAAATCAAAGACAATGACAAGTATCTCGATGAAGCGGCCAAGAGTGCGGATGGCTGCGCTACGTCCATTGATGAATTCGGAAAAGAAACCAAAACCGCCAAAGACGGGGTTGACGCTCTGGCGCAGGCCCTTGCCGCCGCAGGCATCGCAAAGGCGGCGCAGGAGATCGCGGAAATGCTTTGGTCGTGCTCAAAGGCGTCGGCGGGTTTTGAATCCGCAATGGCCGGGGTTGCAAAGACTACGGACATGAGTGTTGATGAACTGGGCACTATGGGAGAAAGCATTAAGGAACTATCAACACGGATCCCGATTGCGTCTACCGAGCTTGCGGGAATTGCGGAAGTCGCGGGACAGCTCGGTATCGCACAAGAGGATTTACTCGGCTTTACAGAAACGATGGCAAACCTCGGCACGGCAACAAACATGACAGCCGAGGAAGCAGCAACCATGCTGGCGCGGTTCGCAAATGTAACCGGCATGGATGCCTCCAGTTTTGAAAACCTCGGTTCTGTCATTGTGGCGCTTGGAAATTCCTTTGCGACAACAGAAACCGATATTACCGCTATGGGACAAAGACTGGCTGCGGCCGGAACACTGGCCGGGCTGACAGAGCCGGAGATCATGGCGCTGGCGGCGTCGATGTCGTCGGTCGGCATTGAAGCGGAAGCTGGCGGCACCGCAATGACGCAGACGTTCAATGCAATCGAAACGGCGGTTGCCAAAGGCGGCGATGATGTGGGCAAGTTTGCCGAAATCGCTGGTATGAGCGCTCAGGAGTTTTCCACTGCATGGCAGACCTCGCCTATTACCGCCATTCAAGCGTTTATCAGCGGTCTCGGAGGGCTGGAACAAAAAGGCGAGAGCGCGGTGCTGGTGTTGGACGACCTCGGCCTGTCGGGTGTGCGGCAAGGCAATATGCTTAAATCTCTAGGGCTTGCTTCTGATGTTTTGTCCGATTCCATTGACATGGCAAATACAGCATGGGAAGAAAACACCGCGCTTGTAAAAGAAGCAGAAACCCGCTATTCAACGACCGAGAGCAAGCTGGCGATGTTCAAAAACAGCGTTGAGAATGTAAAAATAGCGGTCGGCGATCAGTTAAATCCTGCCCTGGGCAACCTTGCCGAAATCGGCACAGATGCAATGGAGTGGGCGGAGGATCTGATACAAAACAATGAATGGCTTGCGCCTACAATTACAGCCGTTGCCGCTGCGCTTGGCGTTTGCGCAATCGCGCTGGCCGGGTATACCATCGCAACAAACGTAGCAATTCCCGCCATAGAGGCATTCAATAAAGCCATATCATCAAATCCTATCGGTATTGTTATACTTGCCCTTGCCGCAGCGGCAGCAGCGTTGGCAGTGCTGGTTCCGATGCTGGCAGAAGCGGACGCGGAAACCGAAAAGATAACTGCCGACAGCAAAGCGCTTGCCGACAGGATGAATGAAAACGCGGCCGCCATTGAAAACAACGCATCGAAGATGCAGGCGCAGGCCAAACAGGCAGATCAGCTTGTAGACAGGCTGGACGCCCTTTCAGCAAAGACGAACCTTACGAAATCTGAACAGATTCAGATGCAAAACGCCGTAGATCGGCTGAACGAATCATACCCGGATCTTAACGCGCAGTTGAAATTGACGACCGATGAATTCGGCAATGTTACGGGTGCGGTGGAGGTCGCAAACGGTACGCTGCGGGAATCTATAGACGTAATGCATGAGCGGCTGAAAGCCAAAGCGCAGGAAGAAATGCTGCTCCAGCTGTACAAAGATCAAGCCGATGCGGAATTGCAGCTCGCCACCATAGACGCCAAGCGCGAGAGTATTTTGCTCGGTCTGAACGAGGAACAGAGAAAGGCGATACAAAGTCTCGCAGATATGCCGGACTTATTTGTGAACGGCGCAATGGCAACGGCGGGGTTTACAAAAGAGCAGCGTGACGCGGTTGAATCGCTGGACGAACTGACAAAAAGCGAAGAAGAATTGCAGGAAGCCCTGGACGAAACAAACGGCGCTGTCGCGGTGATGGAAGAGCGCACCAACGCGCTGGCCGGATCAGCGGAGGAACTGGGCGAGCGATATACCGGGCTGGTTGAAAAATACGGGGAATTGAGCGTATCGAAAGAAGAGTACATCGCCGCGACCGAAAAAATGACGGAAGCGGAGCTGGCGGAGTATGAAGCAACGCTCCAAAACACCGATGCGCAAGCCGCCGCGTCCACTGTCATTCAGCAAATGAGCGGGGATATTACCGCTCTCGCTGAAAGCTATAAGACCGCATATGAAGCGGCGACAGAAAGCTTGGAGGGTCAATTCTCCCTTTGGGAAGAGGTCGGCGAGGTCACAGCGACCAGCCTGCAAACAATGCAGGACGGCCTTGATTCCCAGCAAACATATTGGGATGATTACGGAACCAATCTCGACAGTCTGTTAAGCCGCGGCATCGAGGGCATTGACGAATTCGCGCAAAACTTTGTGGACGGCTCTACTGAATCGGCGGCATCTCTGGCAGGCTTTGCCCAAATGTCCGACGAGGAAATCATGGGCCTCATGGAATCCATGAGCGCCATCCAAACGAAGCGCGAAGAAATCGCCGGGGATATTGCAGGGATAACGGCTGACCTCGAGGGCGGCCTAAGTACGCTGATTGAAACGTACATAACGGGCATCCAAGACATGACCGGCGCGGCCGGCACGCCGGACTTCTCTGCGTTCATCACGGCGGTTGAAACGACATTCGGCGACGTCGGCGTACAGTTTGAAGGAATCGGCGGCGATGCTGGCAGCGGCCTTGCTGATGGTATTGAAGCAAGCCGGGGCGGAGTTGAAACAGCCTCTACCGGCATGGGGCAAGGGCTCATTGATGCCATGCGTGCGGTGCTTGACAGCCATTCGCCCTCACAGGTCATGGTTGACATCGGCGGCGATGTTGTAGATGGCCTTGTCGAGGGCATCGAGAGCGGTAAGGGAGAGCTCGTATCGGCGTTTGAGGAACTCGGCGAAGAGATAGCGCAAATAAGCGAAGATTCGGCGCGTGACCTCGTAGAACGCTACATACAGGAGTTCTCTCAAATCTCCGAGCGGAACCGCCGCGAGATGGACAGCTTGAAGCGCACCATCACCGATTCCATGTCATCCGTTCCGGGCGAGATGACGAGCATCGGCTCTCAGATTGTGGACGGCATGATAAACGGCCTCAACAATAGGTCGAGCTCGCTCTACTCTACCGTCCGCAGCATAGTCAACTCGGCTATCTCTGCGGCAAGACGTGCCGCAGACACCGCCTCCCCCTCGAAGAAAACCACAAAGATATTTGAGGACGTGGGCGAGGGTATGGTGCTCGGCTTGGAGCACAAGCGGCAAAAGGTAGCAGACACCGCGCAGGGCGTTGTCGATAACGCGCTCACGCTGGACACCAGCAAGATCACCGCTGCTATTGAGCAGATGCCCAGGCTTGATACAAGCCAGATAGACGCTGTAATCCAATCTATTAACGACCATGCACCCGATCTCTCCGCGCCGGGTAGCGCAGGCGCAGGCGGAACAGTGGATCAAAGCACAGTCACTAATAATACCGGCCCTGTCTTCGAGGGAGACATCAACGTCGATGTGACGGTGCAGGGAGTGGACGAGCAGCAGGCCGCAGAGGTAGGCGTCACCATCGGCGAGGAAATAAAACGGCAGTTAAGATACAGAGGGGTTGTGTGATGGGGTGTCTCTGCTTGCCGCTTATCGCCCGTTGCAACGGCGTGTATGCGGCTTGTGGTGTGCGGGTAGTGTGTTACCCTGCTTCGGAGGTCTAAGGCTCGCATACGGGCACAGAGGGCGTAAGATGAAAACAAAGCATAATACAACTTGCAGTTCCTATACAGTAGGCGCGGAAGAATTCGCAAAACCGAAGACAGACGCATTACCGTGTGGCGCCGGAGCCGCGACCGCGACTATCCCCCCTCCCCTCGAAGATTTTCGGGAAATCGCTGGAACCGCGCGCCCTTATTCCTTTACATCGCCGGTACACATATGAGTTTTTTGGAAAAATCCAGTGCTGGGAGGAGGTGAAAAGCCGTGATTTTATATTGTCCACCGGGCAGATTCTCGCAGAGAGAACGCAAAGCTAGAGCAGCATCCCGCTGTCGGCTTATGTTTCGCTGAGGCCGCCCGTTCTGTCAGCAAACAGAAACAGGATCAACGGAAACACCGGGGCATAGCCCCACAGACAATCAGAAAGTGAGGTTTACAGATGCAATACATTGTTTTACCAGAAAGCGCGGTCGATGCAAGCACCTATAAGACAGCACATCGGGCGCTGGCTTCCGCGCGAAAGGAACTGAAGCTCCCGAATGTTAATATCAAGTTTTTTGTCGATGCGCGATACAAAGCTAAGTATCAGCTTGAAAAATGCGAAAGCTTTGAAGAAACCCCGATAAATGGTCTGTTCTGCGCAGCGGAGCCAAGAACCATTTATATAAACGCCTTGCAAATGGACGATTCCCTAAAAAATGCGGTATATCACGAGACGTATCATTTGTGGCAGCTCTACAGTAAAAACGGCTTGAGTGAACCACTCGCCTACGAGTATTCAGAGTATCTTGCAAAGCAGCTTGCAGCTCATGACGATGATGATAATGTTTTTTGGGATCATATGGCAGGGAAGGATTGGAGTGTTCCGACCGCAAAACAAGGAGTGCAAAACAAAGACATGAGGCATCGCGGCAAAGCATCGGTTAAGGCGCAGCCTGATAATTTTTCTGAATATCCGAGAGTTGTTAGAAAGGTTAGTGGATACATCGATCTGGAAAGAACCGTTAGGGGGAAAGTACGATGAAATACACAAAACAAGTGGTTAATGGGGATTTAACGTCCCTTGACGTAAAGACAAAAGCTGCTATCTACAGGAGTATTGCAACCGGTGATGTTGAAACACTGCAAAAGGTTTATGCGGGGCTTGGTGCGATACCCAGCGGATCACCAGACCTTGGCGGCGGGGAGCATTTACTCCCAACGCAGTTGAGCAACGAACTCATTACCGAGCCGATGGAATACAACGTGCTGCGTGAAATCGAACAGGTTTCACAGATTCGCGGTCTGGAAGAACCCGCTCTCGATTTCATCTATGACGATGAAGACCTGGAGGATGTAACCGACCTCGATACGGCGAGGGAACTCCGGGCAGAGGCCAGAAAAATAAAGTATGGGCGGTTCGAGACAAGAGTGATGTTTACTGTGAGCGATTCGGTGCTCCACGGAACGGAAACGAAGCTGACGGAAACCATAGACAATGCTCTGTATTCCAGCCTAACCCGCAAAGAAAAGATACGCGCTTTCGCTACCTCCGCAGATGCGGAACACGCGCACATGAGTTTTTATCAAACGGGTATCAAATCCGTATCCGGCGACACAATCCTTGATGCTGTCATTGCGGCGTGGAGTGAACTGCCTGATTTGTTCGCCGGACAAGCAACGGCGGTCATGCGGAAACAGGATTATTATTCCGCTGTCCGCAGTCTGTCCAACAACAGCGAAACCCTTTTCGGCAGAAAGCCGGAGGAAGTAATCGGCATACCCGTCAAATTCAGCGACCGGGCGGTTGTTCCTGTGGTTGGCAATTTTGCTTTCGCGAGAATGAATTACGATGGCCGGATTTGGCTGGACTATGATTCAGATGCCCGGCGCGGTGAGAATTACTACGTTTTGGTATCGTGGTTCGACCACCACATCAAATTGAAGAGCGCGTTCCGTCTTGCCATTACCCGTGTACAGGTGATAGGCGCAGCGGTCGCCGGTAGCACAGAAAACAAGATGTCCGGGGAAACGCTGACCTGTAGCCCGGTATTCAACACCCACCAGCCGCCGATCAGCGGCGTCACTTATGCGTGGCAATACTTCAATGGCGATGAGTGGGCCGCCGCTTCCGCTTGGAGTGGATATGATACCAATACGCTACAGACCGTTGCCGAGCAGGACGAGGGAACGGCTTTCCGCTGCAAGGTAACGTTTACCGATGGTGACGGTAGCAGTGAGGTTTATTCCCGGACCGCAACCATGAAATGACGCCCAGCGGCGTAACTGAATACCGCCATGCAAAACGCCCACTCTCATTCCGAGGTGGGCGCTGCTTTTGCCTGTGGAGTTATTTTCTCCAGAAGACACATCCGAATAATCCCTTTACGAACACATAATACGGGGTTCGGATATTAAGGAATTTGGCGGAAGAGGTGGGATTCGAACCCACGGACGGTTGCCCGTCACTGCATTTCGAGTGCAGCTCGTTATGACCACTTCGATACTCTTCCAGTATTTGATTAACGATTTGGCAAGTAAAATCTATTGTAACAAAAACAACCGTAAAATGCAATATGGCAAATCGGAAAGGTTTGTACTATAATAGCCCATATGGCTTAAAGTGAACAGGGATAACGAAAATGACAGATGAACAATACATGAAGCTAGCCCTCGCACAGGCGAAGCGCGCCTGGGATATGGACGAAGTGCCGGTAGGCGCGGTGATCGTGCACAACGGGGAAGTGCTTGCCGAGGCGCACAACATGCGGGAAACAAAGCAAAATCCAGTCGCCCACGCCGAACTGATCGCGATCACGGAGGCGGCACAAAAAATTGGGAGCTGGCGGGTTTTAGATTCCACGCTGTATGTCACATTGGAACCCTGCCCGATGTGCGCGGGCGCAATCATCAACGCGCGCATCCCGAGGGTCGTTTTTGGCGCGTTTGACCCAAAAGCGGGCGCGTTTGAAACATTGTATCATTTAGGGGAGGGTAAGCTGAACCACAAGCCCGAGATTACAGGTGGCGTGTTACAGCAGGAATGCTCCGCTATATTGAGCGAATACTTCAGAAAAAAAAGGAGATAACGGTATGGATTGTCAACAGATGGAAAATCGTAGTTCGTGTGCCTGCACCTATGGCTGCGAAAGGAGCGGCAAATGCTGCGCGTGCGTGCGGTACCACAGGGGCCGGGGCGAGTTCCCCGCGTGTTTCTTCAGCCCGCAAACGGAAAAAACATATGACAGAAGTTTTTCCGCGCTTGCGGCAGACAGGAAAAGATGAATAAAATTCATCTGAAAAAAGTAACGAGGCACAGGGAAATATTGGAGGTATCCGCCATTGCGCATACGACGTGGCGGCAGCACTACGCGTCGATTATATCGGCTGGGCAAATCGAATATATGCTGGAAAAATACCAGTCGCCGTCCGCGATTGAACAGGCGATCGCGGGCGGTTACGCGTATTTTCTCGTAAAACGACTGGGCGTATCCGTGGGTTATGCCGGCATCGAAACAAACGAGCCGCCCGGCAAGCTGTTCCTGAGCAAAATATACCTGCTGGAAGGACATCGCGGAAAAGGGTACGCGCGCGACATCATTTCACAGCTTGCGGAAATGGCGCGGCGCCTCCGCCTTACGGCGATCTGGCTCACGGTGAACAAGCAAAACCCTTCCGTAGGCGTGTACGAACGCATGGGGTTTGAAACGGTGCGCAAACAGGTCACCGATATCGGCGGCGGGTATGTGATGGATGACTTCGTTATGGAACTGAAGGTATAATTTACCCAGGCTACCATAAAGGTACGACATCTGCGGCATGCCATGTGATATGCCCTTGCCCCGCCGGGCGTCTCTATTTTTCCTCTATTTTCCCCCGTTCGGCGCGTGGGCGGGCGGTGAAGAATGGATTAGAAAAAACATGTCTTTCTATTTGTTAATTTGTTCTATCATAAGGCAATGTTTTTTCTCATAGCGGAGTGGTTCTTGCTGCTTTATTAATGACGGAGCGCCTGATGAACCGCCTGCCCGCGTGACGGACGGCCTACCATCACCTTTCCCGCGCGCAGCGCGGGAAAGGATGAACCCATCCGCATAAGAAATCTGTACCGCCCGGCGATACATCACCTATGTCGCCTATGTTATAAAACAATACTACATGAAAAATAGCTCTCCACAGACCGTGCCTTTATTGACAGCTTGCGAATAGTGTTTCACTTTATCCCGATATCCGTGCGGTAATGCGCCCCTTCAAACTTGATCTTCGCCACGTTGGCATACGCTTTTTCGCGCGCCGCTTCCATCGTTTCTCCCATTGCCGTTACGCCCAGTACTCTGCCGCCGTTTGTATAATAGCGGCCGTTTTCTTTTTTTGTGCCCGCGTGGAATATTGCCACATCCCCATCCACAGTATCAAGGCCGGTAATAGCGATTCCTTTTTCGTAACTGCCGGGGTAGCCGCCCGAAGCCATGACCACGCACACCGCGCTGCCCTTCTTCCACCGCAGCTCTATCTCGTGAAGCCTGCCGTCTATCACCGCGTTTATGACGTCCCAAAGGTCGTTCTCCATCAGCATGAAAACAGACTGGCATTCCGGGTCGCCCAGCCGCGCGTTGTATTCCAGCACTTTTGGCCCCTCTGGCGTAAGCATCAGCCCGAAGAACAACACGCCGGAAAACGGCCTGCCTTCCTCGCGCAGCGCGTCCACCGTCTTCTCAAATATTTCGCGCTCCGCAAAGGCGCGCACTTCTTCCGTATATTTAGGCGTAGGTGAAAACGTCCCCATGCCGCCCGTGTTGAGGCCCGCGTCGCCGTCGCACGCGCGCTTGTGATCCTGCGCGGATACCATCGGGCGTATCGTTTTCCCGTCGCAAAACGCCAGCACAGACACCTCCGGCCCGGTCATGAATTCCTCTATGACCACGCGGCTGCCCGCTTCACCGAACTTTTTTTCTATCATGATCTCCGTCACCGCGGCTTTTGCCTGTTCCGCCGTATCGCAAATAAGCACGCCTTTGCCGAGCGCAAGGCCATCCGCTTTTACCACAACGGGCATTTGCGCCGCCTCCACATACGCGAGCGCCGCCTGCCCATCGCTGAACACCTCAAACGCCGCCGTCGGGATGCCGTACTTTTTCATCAGCCACTTGGAATACGCCTTGGACGATTCTATTTCCGCCGCCGCTTTGTCCGGCCCGAACGCGCGTATGCCCGCCCGCTTCATCGCATCCACCATACCCAGGGCGAGCGGGTCGTCCGGCGCGACAAACACCAGGTCCATCGCGTTTTCCTGCGCCCATCCCACCATACCGGCAACATCCGCCGCGGCAATATCCACACACGCGGCAAGCTCGGAAATGCCCCCGTTGCCCGGCGCGCAATATAACTCCAGCGGTTCCTTCGACTGTTTCAGCTTCCAGGCGATGGCGTGTTCCCTGCCGCCGCTTCCCACGATCAATACCTTTTTCAAGTGATTATTTCTCCTGTTCCTTCACCAGCATTTTTTCCACTTCCGCAATATACAGCGTATGAAAATCCTTTTCCGGGTACCACTGCCCGGCGAGCGGCGCGTCTGTAAAGCACTGCCCCGCCATCTCCTGCGCGTACAGCGTTTTTGCCGTGATCACCGTATCTGACTGCGCAAAATACGGCACACCGTCCGCATAGGCGAGCGTAAGGCCGCTCTTTTTTATCTTGTCCTCATCCCGCCCGGAAACCGTGCCGAGGTATGTCATTGTTTTCTTGTGTTCCTCCGGCAAAAAGGAAAGGGAAAAACGCTTCGCCGCATCCACAAATCCCTTCGTATAGCGCTGCGGGCGGATGACGGCATACACCACATCCTTACCCCACATATAGCCCATGCCGCCCCATTGCGCGGTCATAGTATTGGCCACGCCGTCTTTTTCCGCGGTAATCAGCATCCAGTCGCGCCCGATCATGGAAAAAGCGTTGCCGCCAAACTCCTTTGTAGTGATTTCTTTGAACATAACACCCTCCCCGCACTCTAATGCTTAAAATGCCGTATCCCTGTGAACACCATCGCGATGCCGTATTCGTCGCATTTTTTGATCGAGTCTTCATCGCGCACGCTGCCGCCCGGCTGTATAATCGCCGTAATACCCGCCTTTGCGCACGCCTCCACGCAGTCGTCGAACGGGAAGAACGCGTCGGACGCCAAAACCGCGCCCTTCACTTCCCTGCCGCTCCGCTCGATCGCCATTTGGGTAGACCAGATGCGGTTTGTCTGCCCCGGGCCGATCCCCAGCGTCGCGAGGTCTTTTGCGATAGCAATGCCGTTTGACTTCACATGCTTTACGACCTTGAAAGCAAATTCCAGGTTTTCCAGTTCATCCTCGGTAGGCTTGCGCTTTGTGACCACTTTCAATTCGCCGTCCAGCAGCTTCCGGTTTACTTCCTGCACCAGCATACCGCCCAGCACCTTTTTGGCGTCGAACGCGCCCTGTGGCAGCTTCGCGGAGATATCCGGCAGCCGCAGCACCCGCAGGTTCTTTTTCTGGCACAGCAGCGCAAGCGCTTCCTTTGTATATGACGGGGCAATCACAATCTCAAGGAAAATGCGCGACATTTCCGCCGCCGTCTTCTCGTCCACCTCCGTATTCACCGCGACGATGCCGCCGAATATGGACACCGGGTCGCTCTCATACGCTTTCATATACGCCTCATGCACTGTCTGCGCGCTGCCCACGCCGCACGGGTTTGCGTGCTTCACCGCCACAACCGTCGTGTCGGAAAACTCCCGCAGCGTATCGAGCGCGCCCGCCGCGTCGTTTATATTGTTGAAGGATAGCTCTTTGCCGTTCAGTTGCTCGGCATTCGCCAGGCTGCCTGGCACGGCAAGCGGCTCGCGGTAAAAAGCGGCGCCCTGGTGCGGGTTTTCGCCATAGCGCATCTCCTGCTGCTTTTCCAGTGTGATCGTTAGCTTTTCGGGCAGCCCTGTTTGTTTTGTTTTGGGGCGCAGGTAACCCGCGATCAGCGCGTCGTAAGCCGCCGTGTGCTCAAACACCTTTGCCGCAAGGTAAAACTTCGTCTCTTTTGAGATTTCGCCCTGCTTCAGCTCATTTATGACCGTATCGTAATCGGCGGCGTCTATCACTACGGCGACGTCCTGCCAGTTTTTAGCGGCCGCCCTAAGCATGGTCGGCCCGCCGATATCGATATTTTCTATCGCTTCCTCCAGCGTAACGCCCGGTTTTTCCACCGTCTGCTTAAACGGGTACAGGTTTACAGCCACCACGTCGATGGTATCCACACCCAGCTCGCCGAGCTGCTTCATATGATCCGGGTTGCCGCGCATGGCGAGTATGCCCGCGTGTATTTTGGGATGCAGCGTCTTCACCCTGCCGTCCAGGCATTCCGGGAAACCTGTGATATCCGATACGTTCGTGACAGCCACACCCGCCTGCTCCAGCGCGCGCTGCGTGCCGCCGGTAGAGAGGATATCGAACCCCAACGCAGCGAGGTTCTTGGCAAACTCCACCACGCCCGCCTTGTCAAACACACTGATAAACGCCTTTTTCTTCATTATTACCATACTCCCTTGTTATTGTTTAATTATCACACGCCTGCCCGCTACTTCCAGTTTATCCTCCGCCATCAGCGCCACCGCCTTTGGCAGCATCTCGTGTTCCTTTTGCAATACGCGGATGGCGAGGCTTTCCACCGTATCCGTATCGAGGACGGGCACGGTGTCCTGCATGATGATCGGCCCGGTATCCGCCGTCTCGTCCACAAAATGCACGGTGGCCCCCGAAAGCTTCACGCCCGACTCCAGCACGGCCCTGTGCACATTGTGCCCGTAGTACCCCATGCCGCAAAAGCTGGGGATGAGCGCTGGGTGGATATTGATAATCTTGTTGCGGAACGCGCGCACCGTCTGTTCCCCGAGTATGCTGAGGTAGCCCGCCAGCACAGCGAAATCCACCCGGGCTTCCATAAGCGCGTCACGGATCGCGAGGTCAAACGCCGCCGCGTCCGGGTAATCGCGCTTGCAAACCACCTTGGCGGGAATGCCTGCCCGCTCCGCCCGCTCAATGGCGTAAATACCCGGCTTTCCCGCGATAAGGCAGGCGATTTGCGCGTTGATCTTCCCCTTCTGCACCGCGTCGATCAGCGCTTGGAAATCCGTACCGTTTCCGGAAGCAAGCACCGCGAATGTTTTCATTCCCATAGCTTGACCCCTTCCCCCGCCACCACCTTGCCAATGACCGACGCTTTCTCACCGCTGCCGCGCAGCAGCTCCACCGCTTTTTCCGCTTGCTCCCGCGGCACCACCACAACCATCCCCACACCCATGTTAAACGTACCAAACGCGTCGCGCTCGGAAAGCTGCGCGTCTTCCATTATTTTTTCAAAAACTTTGGGCATTTCCCACGAACCGAGATGGATGCGCGCCCCCATGCCTTTGGGAAGCGTGCGCGGTATGTTTTCATAAAACCCGCCGCCCGTAATATGCGCGATACCCCGCACTTCCACGCTTTCGATCAGCGCCAGTACGGGCTTCACATAAATTTTTGTGGGCGCGAGCAGCAGTTCGCCCAAAGAGCCGCCGCCCGCTTGCGCGGTTTTAAGCGAACCGTCCATCGGGTACAATTTGCGCACCAGCGAAAACCCGTTGGAATGCACCCCCGAAGACCCGAGGCCGACCAGGGCGTCGCCTTCCTCTATTTTGCTTCCGTTAATGATCTTGTCTTTGCGCACGATCCCCACCGAAAAACCCGCGAGGTCGTATTCGCCCGCCTCGTAAAACCCCGGCATTTCCGCCGTTTCGCCGCCTATCAGGGCGCAGCCCGCCTGCATACAGCCGTCCGCGACGCCCTTGACGATATCGGCGGCCACACGCGGCGCCAGTTCACCCGTCGCGATATAATCCAAAAAAAACAGCGGCTTTGCCCCGTGGCACACGATATCGTTCACACACATTGCCACGCAGTCTATGCCCACCGTGTCATTTTTTTGCATGGCAAACGCCGCCTTGAGCTTTGTGCCCACGCCGTCCGTCCCCGCCACAAGCACGTTTCCGTCCTGCAAGTCATACATGCCGCCGAACGAACCCAGATCGGTAATAACATTGCCGTCAAACGTTTTTTTTACGTGCTCCTTCATCAGCTTCACCGCTTCGTAGCCGCGCTCCACGTCTACCCCGGCGTCTTTATACGTGATTCCCATAGCTTACCCTTCCAATTCTTTTTGCAGCGCGCTGTCCGCCGCAAGCACACTGCGCTCCATATCGGCTTTATACTGTTCCAGCGCTTTTCCCAACCCGGCATATTTGAGCGAAAGCATCTGCACCGCCAAAATAGCCGCGTTTTTGCCGCCGTTTATCGCGACAGTGGCGACCGGAACCCCTTCGGGCATCTGCACCGTGGAAAGAAGCGAATCCATGCCGTCCATCGTGGAAGATTTGATGGGCAGGCCAATAACAGGCAGAACGGTATGCCCGGCGATCCCCCCCGCGAGGTGCGCCGCCTTGCCCGCCGCCGCGATAACGACCTCTATGCCGTTCTCCTTTGCGTTTTTGGCAAACGCCGCCGCGGCTACCGGCGTGCGGTGCGCGGACAGCACGCGCACCTCCGGCTGCACGCCAAACTCCCGCAATGTCTTTACCGTAGCCTCCAGCACCGGGTAGTCGCTTTTTGATCCCATAATAACCGCTACTTTCATAGGTTTTGTTCCTTTCGCCTCCGAATGAAGAATTACCGATTATCATAGCGTATCATCGGAAAAAGCGCAAGAAAAATCCGAACTATTATCTATACATATTATATATATTCATAATAATCCGAATATTGCCGTTGGTTTTAGCCGGTTTTTGCGATATTCCCGCTACATATGGTTTTTCATGATACCTGTTAGAAAAAGTTTTCGAGCACACTCAAAAGCGTAAGCACTTTCAGTTTCGATACGACCGTGCCGTCCTGAAACAACCGCTCCGCCTTTTCAAGCGTTTGGGGGTAAGGCGCGAGCAAATCTTTGCGCGCCTCGTAATATTCACGGATAAACCGGCGGATATCCCCGTTCGTCGCGTACCAATGCTCAAAAGGGTTCATGAAGTAACGGTTTGGCCTTTTTTCGTGGTTTGCGCGGCGGCGTAGCACCTTTTGCGCCTGCGACCAGGCAAAATGCCGTATCCGCTCGCCCGGGTTCGCGCAGCGCGTGGAGGGGATCTTAAAAGCCTCCGGGTATTTTTCCCGTATCCACCTGCGGTATACCACATGGTTGTACCGGTATTCCATCGGCATGGAAAGGCAGGCGGATGTAAACTCCACATCCAAAAACGGCGAAGTGACTTCCAGATATTGCCGCCGCACAAACATAGAATTTGTCATGCCGAAAAATCCGTCGGTGTACAGCACAAAAAGGTCATAGTTCGGGTAGATACCAATATCGGCACCCGGCGGCAACTCCCGCCCTTGCAAGCGCAGTCCTTCCTCCACACCCACATGGCGCGGCACGGGGTTCAGCGTACCGGTGATCGTATCGCCGATCAGCCCGGTATGCTCAAAACCGAAACGGGAAGCGGCAAGATATTTCAGCAAATGGTTCGCGCCTGTGCTTGCCGAATAATCGGCAAGGCCAAAGTTCACGCGGACGATCTCGTCTACGTCGTACAGAAAAGACGCGTCATCCAGCGTTTTATAGATATATTCATTTTTAAGCAATCGGGCCATTTGAAGCGAAGCGTGCTGGTCTATGCTATCGCCCTGGCTATAGCAAACATTTACAATGTTTTTATACCCCAGCTTTGACACGGTGCAGTTCAGTATCCTGGAATCAAACCCGCCGCTTAAATCGACTAAATGCCGCGTTATACCATATTCGGTGTTTTTTTCAAGGCAACGGCGCACCGCGTTCGTAAAGCTTTCGTCCAGTATTTTCACCGCTTCGCTTTCGGAAACATCCGCCGCGTCCCTGTTGTCGAACATAAAATATCTTTTTTCAACCGGGGCACCCTCGCCGCACATAAGAAAACTGCCGGGGGCAAGCCGCCGTATTTCCTTTACATGGGTGCGCCCGTCCAGCATAAAGCGGAACGCGAGAAAAACATCCGCCGCCGCTTCGTCAAAGGAGTAGGGCAGTTTACTTTGCCGCAACACGGCAACGATAGCGCCAAAATCAGGCGAGGCGATAACCACATCGCCCTGCGCGTAATAAAACACGGGGTTGCCGCCAAAATGGCAGTGGTATACCCGGGCGGAACCCGCCGCTTTATCGATCACGACGCCATTGAAAATGCCGCGGAATTCATTGAAGAAATCAGGGGAGCCATCGCGGGCAAGCCGCAGTACAAGCGAACAAAGATCATCGCAGTCATGCTTTTGCTGCAATTCCACGCGGTTCAATAGCATCCCGTCTTGTACGGCGCTGTACCGCTCATCGCCGCATACGGCGCGGTCTTTTTCATATGCGCCGTTCAAGTTGGTAAAAAGCTTGAACCCCCCACCGCCGTTTGCCGGTAAATCCCAAAGTTCTGTCGGCAGCGTAACTTTCGAGCAAGGATCTTTCAACAGAAGCCATGTTTGCATAGGGTTTTTCGTTCGCTCCTTAAAATTTTCTCCCACCGGTTGTCTGTTCCCTGTTGCTTTGTTATTTTATAACTAATTTGGATAAAAGTCTATATGCGAAATGAGGGGCGTGGCCATTTATACGAATCACATTTTAAAAGCACAGCAAAAAAGCACAAGATTATCGAAGTATCCCGAGTTTATCTTTCGGGTATTCCTATAGGGTCAAGGTATCCCATGTAAGGCCCTTCATACAACGGCCGTTCCTAAAACGATTTTGGGGTATTTCTAGAGAGTACGTTTTAGTCCCGTCCTACACGAAAGGGGTTCCGCCCCCTTTCGTGGGCTTTCCACGGATAAGGTCATTTTTGCTCACGCAGATGTGCGTTTCGCACAAACGGATTTTATATTTAGGATGGCGTTAGCAAACACCTGACTCTTCGGCGGCTCAGAACCTGCGGTTCTAAAAACTCCCTTAAAGGCAAAGGCATGCACGATCGGGGAAAGCCATGCCTTACAATCCTGCAAAATCATCTTTTTATTCTGTATTCTGGTCTGCATTGCTGAACCACAAGTCTTACCAGATAACTAAGGTCGCCGACCTTAGTCGGCTTTAAGGGGTAGAGGGGGATTGTCAAGGGGGGAGGGTGGAAATTCCGAATCCCCCTGCCCCCCTTGACGCCCAGCGGCAGCGTCATACCTACCCACGGTGGAATATATTACCCTTTCTTTCATCAACAGCGCAGGGGCGGGTTCAAATCCTATTTCCTAACCGGGGCACAGACAAACCTTGCTGAACTACCTACCTTTTCTGCCAGATATTCCTTAACGCTAAAAATCCTTTTTCAGGTAAACCATATCCACCAACTGAACGCCATCCTCAAACATCGGGTGGTCATAATTATCCGTAAAAAAATTGGGAACGACATGGGAACGCACGAAACCGCATTTCTCATAAAAACGGATGATGCGCGGGCTGTCACCCGTGCCAACGAGCATCGTTTTACATTTTCCGTCATACCGGCTGAAAATATACCGTATCAGCGCGGCCCCGTAGCCCTGCTTTTGATACCGTTCATATGTAGCGATATTCTTAAGCTCGAACGTGCCGCCGCCTTCATCCGTAACGACGCATACGCTTTTTAAATCGCCGTCATAAAGGGCATACAGGTCGCCGCGCACGAGATATTTATCGATCATCGACTCACTCTCGTCTGCAAGCAGCAGCAAATCCAAAAAATCCTTTTTGCCGGTTTCGATTAACTTTATTTCCATATCCTCGCCTTTATAAACAACACTCAATCAATTTGAAATGCTTCTTTGGCGTTATAGTAAAAAATCTTTTCCAACTGTTCTTGCGACAATAAACCGCTTTCTCCCAGATAACCGATGAGCCGCGGGTAGGTTTCACGCACCAGCACAGCGGGCGCGTCGCTGCCCCAAAGCAGCCTGTCTTCACCCACTATGCGCGCCGCGAGCGCCGTATACCGCGCCGCCGCCCCGTAGGGATACGGGTCGGGTTCTGTAAAGTACGGCAGCGTGGAAAGGTCGAGCCACAGCCTGTCCGCACCCGCAAGCCGCGCAAGCCGCTCTTCCAGCAACTCGTCCTGCCCGAGCGACGGCATCAGCAGATGCGCGATTACGATACGGATGTGCGGGTACGCGTCAAGCAGCCGCAAAACATCCCCGATATGCCGCTCGTTTGTGGCAAGCGCCCCGATATCCAGAATCACCGCCAGCCCGCGCTCCTCGGCCCGCGCCCAAAAAAAGTCCAACCTGCCGTCCAGTAGGCGCAGCGTGGGGTGATACCCCCTTAGCCCGTTGTTATCGCTTATTTCCAGCTTGATGATTTGAAAACCCAGTTCATCCGTAAGCCGCCGCACGATTTGCCCGGCGCACGCGCAATACGGGTCAAACGCGCCCGAGCCAATAAAACGGCCGGGGTATTTGCGCACCGCTTCGCAAATATAATCGTTCTGAAAGCCATAGCCCGACCCATGAACGGCCACCGCTGCCTCCACATTGTTCTCATCCATCAGCCGCAGCATTTCTTCCGCCAAAAAGCCTGTGCCGCTTAATTCGGGCGGTGCCATTTGCACGGTTTCGCCGTTTGCCCACCGAATGGCCCCGCCGGCGCGGCTTTCCCCGCGTGACCCGTACCCGGTGAAATGCTCGATCAGGTGCACATGCGCGTCAATTATTTTCATCGGTTCCCTCCCCGCGCTTTTATTTATTCCTCCGCCGATTAAATGTTGCGCAAGATTGGCGAGGAAAAATTTTGATAGACTGTGATGCCGAGGCGCAGTACTAGCAGAGCTAATTCAAGCTTCGGCAGCGCAGTCTAGCGGAATTTTAACCGCCAAGATGCGCAATGTTTAGTCGGCGGAGGAATACCTA
>QMCD01000529.1_pt1 | contig 26564 bp, 14 predicted proteins | sample 1821841 | NCBI WGS metagenome assembly QMCD01 (sample SAMN01991225, study PRJNA193472) | Termite gut metagenome, whole genome shotgun sequencing project. | isolation source: worker | host: Macrotermes natalensis | reverse complement strand
CCGCTGCGTAAAGAACTAACCTGAATTCCACAATCAAAAATCCCGCCCCGGTTCTGTGATAGGAGCCGGCGCGGGATTTTTTTTAAAAGTTGTGTAGATTGAAAAACCGCGTGAAATTGACCCCTTCGAGCGGAGTGGAATTCCCAACTTTGATGTGTATGTTATCAACCTGCAACTTCTCTATTCACCTGATAGTGAATTCAAAACTAGTAGAGGTGCTTTCATGCCTAACGGTCTGTGGGGTTGGCGCGATTGCATGGTTTGCTCCTGTCGCCGGAAAACGTTGTCGAAAGTGCGAAGTTCGGCGCTCTCCAGTTTCTTCATCCTCCGGAATCGTAAAATACTCCTTGTCTACCCACGGGATTAATTTATATCCTTTATACTTTACCTCGGGTTTGCATGTGCGGAGGAGGAACATCATTTTGCCGCGAACCTCGCCGAGTCTCGGCAAATAATCACCGATAAACCATAGATTTCTATCTTTGTCGAGATATACACCTATTGCCTCCTCGAAATCATACTTGTCGACATCCCAACTCTCTTTTTTGATGGAGATCAGCAACGTTTCCTTGGAATGCTCCTTTAAGAACGCACGGAAAGTCTTCATCGCGTCACTAAGTAATACGTCGCAATCGTAGGCTGCATGCACCAACCTCGGATTGTTAGCCGGAGTGTGTTGCCACCTCCATCCCACACGCAGGTCGAAAAAGCGGATCCCGTCTTTCAATTGTTGTTCCAACGATTTGCTGTCGTATTGGCATTTGGCCTCTCCGACTTTCAATTTGTAGGTGGCCGAGTCGTGGGTTCCGGGAGTTGCCAACTCGTGGATATTTTGGATATTATATGATTGAAAAAATAACGAATTTTGTAAAAAGGATAATCCGTTTCCTTTCCTACGACATCTGGCGAATCAATAAGAAAGACAGGTCGTCGCGGAAAATAGGATTTTATAATATAATCAAATCCTTTATTCTGGCTATCCGTAATATCGACGGGGCGCAACTCTTCACGCGCGCATCGGCTCTTACTTACAGCACCCTATTGTCCATAGTGCCATTGCTGGCCGTATTGTTTGCCATAGCCCGCGGGTTCGGGTTTCAGAATATAGTGAAGAGCCAGCTATTCAGCTACTTTGCCGGACAAGAAGAATTATTGAATAAGGCTACCGCCTTTATCGATAAGTCTATCGAATATGCTCAGGGTGGCGTATTTCTGGGCATTGGTGTAATATTATTGCTATATACGGTTATCAACCTGTTGTCTAACATCGAGGACAACTTCAACAAGATGTGGCAGGTAAAAACAGGACGGTCATATTTCCGTATGTTTACCGACTACCTTGCCCTGATAATTATCACACCTGTATTCCTGATCTGTAATGCAGGTATCACGATTTTGCTGAATTCCACGGCCGAACAACAATATCTGCTGGGGCTGGTAATAAGTCCGATGATGAAGGTGATTCCGTTCCTGATTACAATCCTGTTATTTACGATATTATATATTTATATACCTAATACGAAAGTGAAGTTTACCAGCGCTTTGTTCGGTGGTATTTTCACAGGTATTGCCTTTCAGGTATTCCAGATGTTGTATATCAGCGGGCAGATATGGATATCGAAGTACAATGCCATTTATGGTAGTTTTGCCGCATTACCATTACTGTTGTTGTGGTTACAGCTGACATGGTTCTTCGTCTTGTTCGGAGTACAGCTATCCTTTGCCTATCAGAACGTGAATAAATTCAGTTTCGAGCACGAAACATCCAGTATAAGCCGCAGGTACAAAGATTTTGTCCTGCTACTGATAATGACACTTATAGTTAAACGTTTCGAAAAAGGCCATACGCCTTACACCGCGGACGAACTGTCGGAATATTATAAAATACCGACCAAGCTGACCAACGATAGCCTTTTCTATCTGCAGGAAATAGGCCTTATCGTAGAAACCCCGTCGGCAAACACTCTTGTCCCCGCTTATATCCCCGCTATGGACATCAATCATATAACAGTGTGCTACCTCTTCGAAAAAATAGACCTGCATGGCTCGGAAGACTTCGTTATCGATACCGATATATTATTCCGCAGCGAATGGGAGACTATCCTCTCCATGCGGGAAGCAGAAAGCAATAGTTGCAGTGATAAATTGTTGAAAGATTTGTAAATAATGTATCAGAACACTGCACCTAAATGAAATCAGGCATACATAATCTAACGGAAGGGAAAATATTTTCTACCCTGATACGTCTTGCGCTCCCTCTGATGGGTACAAGTTTCCTGCAAATGGCATATACACTCATGGCTATGTCGTGGGTGGGACGACTGGGGACTGTATCGCATCCCGAAATCGCAACTAAGTCGGAAGCAGCGATAGGCGCCATCGGCATGCTCCTGTGGCTGACTGCATCGGTCGCTTATCTGGCCATGATAGGTTCGGAAGTGGCAGTCGGCCAATCCATAGGTGCGAAGAAGATGAAACGTGCTGCCATCTATGCTTCCCATTCCACCACTACCTCGATAATACTGGGTGTGATATGGATCGCCATTCTCTTTATATTTGCCAATCAGATACTATCGTTTTTCAAGCTGGAAGCCGACATTACGGAAGATGCCGTACTTTATCTCCGCATACTCACCGTCAGCCTGCCGTTTCAGTTCCTGTCCTACAATTTCACGGGTATATACAACGGAGCCGGACGCAGCATCGTACCTTTCCGCAATAATGCCGCAGGGCTTGTGCTCAATATGATTCTCGATCCAATTCTTATGTTTGGGATGGGATTGGGACTGCATGGGGCAGCAATAGGGACAGTTGCCGCACAATTGTTCGTATTCTCACTATTCTTCTATCAGATAAAATTCGGGAACCGGATATTGGGAAACTTCTCATTCTTTATCAGGCCCAAAGCTATTTACCTGAAACGTATATTCTTCCTCGGAACTCCCGTGTCGGTAATGAATTCGCTCTATGCCATCATCAATATGAATCTGGCGAGGGTAGCATCTATTCATGGCGGGCACCTGGGGCTGATGACTCAGACCACAGGCGGGCAGATAGAAGCTGTGACCTGGAACACATCGCAGGGATTTTCCACGGCTCTCAGTGCTTTTGTAGCTCAGAACTATGCTGCCAATAAACTGGAAAGAGGAAAGAAAGCCTATTACTATACCATACGGGTAATGCTTACATTGGGTATTGTCGTCAGCATCTGCTTTATGCTGTTTGGGGCACAGATATTCGGTATCATCGTACCCGAAGAAAATGCAATGGAAGCAGGAGCACAATATCTGTTCGTAATGGGACTGGTTCAGATATTTATGATGTTTGAGCTTACCACACAGGGAATGTTCAACGGAATAGGGCGCACCATAGAGCCCGCCATTATCAGCATTACATTCAATGCACTACGCATCCCGCTTGCTTACTATCTGGCGGCGCAAATGGGTATAACAGGTGTCTGGTGGGCAATTGCCATTTCCACCATCTGCAAAGGGATCATACTGCCTACATGGTTTGCAATTGTTTACAGAAGGATAAAGAAAAAGAAGCCGAAAATAGGATAAGGGAATTTCAGGTTTCAAGATTTCATGATTGAAATTAATCAGTATTGAAATCTTGAAATATGCATTTTCCCGGGATAAGATTATCTATATATTTGTTGAGGGTTATGTTTCAACAAGCGTTCTTTGGCAGCCATTTCATATTTAGTACCGGGACGTCCGTAATTGCAAAAAGGATAGATACTGATTCCTCCGCGCGGGGTAAAGATACCTACTACTTCAATGTATTTCGGGTTCATCAGATTTACAAGGTCCTTCATTATGATGTTTACACAATCTTCGTGAAAAGCCCCATGATTGCGAAAGCTAAACATATATAGTTTAAGACTTTTACTTTCCACCATCTTTACATCAGGGATATAATTGATGTGGATAGTAGCAAAATCAGGTTGTCCGGTAATCGGGCATAAACTTGTAAATTCGGGACAATTGAATGTTACCCAGTAATCGTTACCCTGATGCTTGTTTTCGAATGCTTCCAATACTTCGGGAGCATAATCATCTTTATACTCTGTTTTAGAGCCAAGATGGCTCAATCCTTCTATTCCCATTGTCCTTTTATTTTTAAATAATTCTCCAAACCTTGTTTACGCAGCTTACAGGCGGGACAATGTCCACAACCATCAGCTATAATACCATTGTAACAGGTTAGGGTTTGAGTGCGCACAACATCGAAAACGCCCAATTGGTCGGCTAACTGCCATACAGCAGTCTTGTCGCGCCACATCAACGGTGTATGAATCTGGAAATGCTCATCCATCGCCAGATTGATCGAAGCATTTGCCGATAGTATAAACGTATCCCTGCAATCGGGATAACCGCTGTAATCGGCTTCGGATACACCTGTCACAATGTGACGGATACCATGCGAGCGGGCTATGACAGCCGCGAAAGTCAGAAACAACAGATTCCGCCCCGGAACAAATGTATTCGGGTACGAATCGGCTGGTTTTTCCTGATCCATTACAATATCACTTGTCAAAGAGTTTACAGACAACTGGCTTATAATAGATGCATCCAACAACTGGAAGGGTACACCTGCATGTCCGGCAATTGACTGTGCCACCTCTACCTCTTTAGAGTGGCGTTGACCGTAAGTAAAGCATAGAGTGCGAACGGAAGAAAAGTTTTCAATAGCCCAGTAAAGGCATGTTGTAGAGTCCTGTCCACCTGAGAACAAGACCAATGCTGGTTCTTTTTTATTCATTAATTCTTTGTTTTTTACGTGGTTGTTCCTAAGCTACACGGACAGGCAAAAGCCTTTCAATTACAAAAGTAGTAATTTTTAATAGGAATTAATTCAAAAAAATAAAGAAAGAATGATTCGTTTGACGCAAACGTTTATTTCCGGTCGAGTATTGGATTCCAGAAGTATACGATAGGTAATAGCATCATTTCTGTTGTAGGGGCGAATTATTATTCGCCCGTTGATTATTACGGACAAATAATAATTCGCCCCTACAAACTACTGTCAGAAAATATTGTATTAATTTTTATTGATTACTTATCAGAAAAAATAATGGCAATCTGAAACAAACAAACAAATGAACATCCAAAAAAGAGCACAATAGGTAACTGCAACTCTTTTATATTCATTAATAGCTTATGTGCTTATTCAACTTCCAGCACATTTACCATCTGAGGTTCTACATCAGCTTTACCTTCTCCGTCTACCTGCTCTACTTTCTGGATGAATACATGTAAGAGGCCTTTTTCCCGCCATAGCTCGGTATCGAAGGATGGTTCCCATGAACCGAGGGAAACATTGGTCAAGTCTCTGATCTCCCATTTGTTTTTCTTTATGCCTTTACAAATGGCAACCGAGGCTTTCTCTCCCCTCTCTTCATCCCGGAACAGCAGGTATAATTCTGTCGATTTGCCCTTCACCTTTGCTACTACTTGCGGGCGGGATATCGGGATACGCTTCGTCCCCGTTCCTTTCAGGGAGAATGGCGTTTTGCGAAAACCCAGATTTAAGTCATTCCATTTCTTACCTGTATAGTAAACGATATGGTATTGTGGGATATCCGAATCCTGTTCTCTCCAGTAAGTCGCTATATAGGGATTCCCTTTAGCATCGGTAACCATCGACGTCTGATTGATCAGCTCGCTATTTTGGGGTATAGGACAGGCTATTTCCGATTTTGCCGCGGTAATCGGCAAACTGTACTTTTCGCCTTTCGAGTTTTCCCATGACACACCGCCATCGGAAGACCTCGCATAACACAAGTCGTGATTGGTGGCGACATCGGCAGTTTCACGCCATACCCACGACAAATGAATAGTCCCTTTATCGTCTATGCATGATTGCCAATAGGCATTGCGCTGGTTTTCACCATCAATAAAGTTTTTCTGTATTTGAGCCCAAGTCTTTGATTTCCGGTCATACCTGTTCATAACGAGGTTCCCTCTACCCGACTGCCCGTCACGATACATGAATATCAAGTCTCCATCGGGCATTTTCAGAAACTCGGGATAGGTAACATTCGTTTCCAGGCTTCCGGTCATAGGCTGCTTATCACCGAGTTCGAGGGAATAAGGCGCTATCCCTTTTGCATAACGCAACGGATGCCCGTGATGGTCCCATGAAACATGTAGATAACCATCTCCGTCGGTCATGATACTGATAGAATTGTGAGCATCGGATACATTACCTTTATATTGGGTTTTACTTATAGTCCAGCTATCCTCTCCAATATTGCGTTTACCTAACGTAAGGAAACCGTCGGGATCGTAATAGGCTATAAACTGGACATTGTTATGGGTAACGAGTGAATTTTTGCGAAATACAGTCACATTCACAGAATTGTTTGACCAGCCCGGCGCCACAGGAATCAGCTTCTGAGCATGAGCTGATAAGGAGAATAGTATAATACTTAATAATAGGTACTTTTTTATTTTCATGGTTATAATTTTCAGTCCGGACTATTCGGCTTTTTGATAAACACGTACATAGTCGATTTCGTAGGTCAAAGGAAATGCATTATCATCCGGTGTGCCACCATTTCCCCCGATAGCCAAATTTAATAAAATATAATGAGGCTGCCTAAAAGGATTCATATTTTTACCTATCGAACCATTCTGAGTATCTTTGAGTAAGGTTTCGTTTACCATTACATCGTCTATATACAAACGGATGGCATCCTCATCCCAGTCCATACGCCATACGTGGAACTTATCGGCCCAAAAGGCGTCTTTATCTGTAAAGTTGGTGAATGGCATTATCTCCGAGTCCCATTTGGCATCGTATCTTTTGTCTGTTCCCCATGCTGTATTGGCCAATATGTGAGGTTTTGCTCCTACCAGATAATATTCCATCAGGTCTATCTCCCCATTCGACGGCCATTCCATAGAAGTCCCCAGTGTCCAGATGGCAGGCCATGAACCTGTTGCGGTAGGTATCTTCGCCCTGATTTCGAAGCGGCCGTACCGGAATTCTTTTTTTCCTACCGTTTTTATGGAAGATGACGTATAACCGGCATATTCACGGTTCCTCCTCCAATCGGAACTTCCCAGTTCATAAGCAGGGTTCTTTATTTGCTCCCTCCTGCCCTGTATATTAAGCACTCCGTTCTTGCATACCGCGTTGTCGGGCTGATACCATTGCAGCTCCTGATTCCTTACAAAGCCATTTTCATAGCTCCATACATTGGAATCAGGCTTACCGTCTTTGTCAAACTCATCGTTCCAGACAAGATCCCAGCCTTGTATATCTTTAGGAATAGCATTGTCTGCATTTATATGATCGAAGATATCCAGATTCCATCCGTCCATCCATTTCAATACAGGCATACCATTCTCGAAGAGTATCGGAAGCCAGATATACCGTCCGTCTATAGGGTCCTTAGGTGTCCATCTGTCTCCCATAAAAATAAAGGCATTTTTCTTTCCGGCGACCGGCAATACATAGGTACTCTGCGAATGGAATGTAAGTTCGGCATCCTTTCCTACACAGGGGTTCGGATGCAATGTCCACGGCCCCCGAATATTATCGGCAGTAAGCAGACGTGCAGCATTGGGCGCCCAGCCTGTACATCCTGACGTTATCATAAAGTAGCGTCCATCTTTCTTAAACACAGCAGGGGCTTCGTTATGGCCACCCGGTTCTATACGGATATATTTACCAGTATGGTTTAAGTAATCGTCTGTCAGTTCAGCTATCTGAAGTGTAAGGTTTTCTTCTGATGCATAGATATGATAGGCCTTTCCATCATCATCTACATATAAAGTCATATCGCGGGACATCTGCCCTACTGCAAAATCGCGACGGGTGAATAATCCGTCATCCACAGCTTTATGCCATTCGGGAGTCCACCAGTCTTTAAAATCGGTAGATTTTATTGTTGAAGTTTGCTGTTCTGTGGTCATATTCACAGGCCATTTACCGGCATTCACCCTGCTATTCTTTATAAACCGGTAGGGGCCTACCGCATTATCACTCACAGCGATGCCGACATTGGCTGCCGCATAACCTTTGCCTTTGAGTTCGAGATGGAAATACATCACAAACTTTTTAGTATTCTCATTGTATATAACTTTGGGACGTTCTATTATGCAGCCTTTTACGATAGGGCTACTCCTATCCTCCGAAACAGGCAGAGCTACACCCTCGTTCTTCCAGTTATACAAATCATCGGATGAATAGCATGTGACGCCAACGAACGCAGAGTTGGACTTTCCTCCTTTATGCTCTCCAAACCAATAGTACTTTCCATTGTGATAGAGAATACCTCCTCCATGCGCGTTGATATGAACGCCTTTATCATCGGGCCAAAGCTGGCCGGGGCGGATAATCTGTTCTCTGTTCTGTTGCGAAAAGCAGGGAAGACCCGATAACATTAATAAGCCTGTCAATAAAAGGCTATAAATACTTCTATGTATATTTTTCATTATTATCGTCTTAAAACACCAAGATAGGAGATCTTTCCACAGAGCTCCTATCCTGGCAATCTATTTATTTACAATGAATCTTAATTTACCTTATCTTGGTCAGCCACAGCATCCTGCCATGAATCCCATTTAGGAGTTGCAGCATCATAACCATCATAACCGTAGTTCTGGCTAAGCTCTCCTTTATTATTAGCAGTAATCGCAGCATTTGGAATAGGCCACAAGAAGTTACATTTGTCCATCTGGTAATTGAACGTATTAGGGCGAACACTTCTTGGTCCCTGATTGTACATACCATAGCGTGTTACCCGCTTATACCAGTAGCTACCACCATTCAAGTCTGTACCGGATTCTTTATACAATGTATTTACATCATAGGTACCACCCCACTCATCTGGTTTCCCGCTCAGGGCAAGGCAATACGATACACGTTTCAATTCCACATTGCGCCATTCTTCCAGGTATAGTTCACGAGCGCGTTCGTCCATAATATCGCCGATAGTCACAGTAGTGTATAGTTCCGTACATTTCGCTCTCTTCCTCACTTCGTTTACATCTGAAGCTGCCCCTGCCGGGTCTCCCAGATAAAATTTAGCTTCGGCACGGAGAAGATACGCCTCTGCCAAGCGGTAAAGATACCAGTCGGCAATACCTCCATTAGTAGCTCCATTGAATTGGTTGGAACTCTGGCTAGCTTCTGCCACTACATCGTTCAAATAAATTTTGTATTGAGGCCAGTCGAACCAAACACGAAGGGAGTCTGTACATAATAACTCTCCTGTATCCGGATGCTTGAACATAAGATTTTCACCAAACCATGTAGATGACGGATCGTTATATTTAATAGAGTCCATTCTACCCCAGTTACCAACCGTACTGTTATGACGCAAATCACCTTTATCATCTACCCCATTTACTTTCCACACTCCGTTGGAAGCAAACCAAGTCAGACGCCATGTAGCAATACCACGTCCGATAGATCTGATATAATCGTAATTAGCCCGGTAATTTGTATTATTGCGGGCATAATTCACAACTGCTTGTTTTCCGTCAGGCGTTTTCAGGTCTGAACCACTTGTATAACTAGGTCCGAAAATACGCATTGTAAGGAACTCGATCATCGACTCGGCAGTCGCGCCACGATTTACCATACCCATTATTACTTCTTTGTTAGTACCGGCAAGTTTATTTTCAGGGCGGTGCAGATCCCATATTACATTGCGGGTCACTTTCCATGTTTGAGGAGAATAAGTATCTACAAAAGATCCGAAATTATCCTGCATCAATGAATAGCCGGAGCTGTTAATCAAGATATCCGCCTGGTCTTTTGCTTTCTGAAACTGACCTGTAGCCATATAGCATTTGATAAGTAACATACGGCAAGCACCTTTATTTACCATTCCTGTATATTTTATATCTTTTTGGTCCGGCACCCATTCTACGGCAAATTCCATATCTTTGGTTATCATGTCCAGAATTGCTTCTTTTTTGGTAGAACGATAGTTTTGTTTAGGAACTGAGAGAATTTTAGTTACCAATGGCACGTCACCAAATTGGAAAACTAACGAAAGATAGCGAAACGAACGATGGAAATACGCTCTACCCAGATAAGCATTTTTGGTTGCCTCATCCATACCTTCCACATTATTGATAAAGGTAGTAATAGTATTTGCATATTTTATACCATTATAAGTTTCATCCCAAAAGTAGCTTCTCCAGTCTCCCGCATCATATCCAGCGTTGCTCGTAGGTGTCATCTGGTTTGCCACATCAGAGAACAGTGCTGAATCATCAGTCTTACTTGCTACGGATAGTTCAGAAAATAGATACTCTGTACCGATAGGCACGGAAATATTTCTGTTTTCGTAGCTTGTCCAGTAGGAACGAAGGTGACGATCGGCCTGAGCCAACACAGCCTGCATACCCGATTCAGTAGTAAATGTAATCCCCGGCTCGTAAAACGACAGAGGATCAGGCTCCAAAAAATCATCGGAACAACTGCCGAAAAATAACGAACTACACATTGCGGTTACCAGCCCTATTGCCGATAATCTGTTCTTCATATTCTTATATATCTTTTTCATGTTTTATTACAATTTAGAAGGTTAAGTTTAAACCAAGCGAATAAATGCGGGATGCCAAACCTCCATTGTCGTTGGCTCCTGTTTCAGGATCACCATATTCCCAGTCTTTTTTCCATACGGCTACATTGCGAACCGAACCAAAAATTTTCACATTCTGCACATCGAACCTTTGCAGCCACGCTTTAGGTAAGGTATAGCCTACCGATATATTTTCAAGGCGGATAAACGAGCGATCGTGAAGTCTACCGGCAGTAACTGCACCTGTAGGCCCTTGTGCATTTAAGCGTCCATATTTATTAGTCGGATTATCTATTGTCCAGTATTCTTTAGCATATGTATTCAATCCATTAGTGATTAACGAACCGGCATTATCCTGATTCAAATAATATGTTTCAAGCGATTTATGGCCCATATAAGAATATATGCTAAACGACAGGCTCAGGTTCTTCCATAAAGTAAAATCATTACGGATCGACCAATGAATAGGAGGAGATGTTTTTCCTAAGAATTGCTTATCGTTATCATTATATACCGGTGAAGTAGAACCATCGGCATTTACTTTATCATCCGCTGTATAAGAGTTTTCCACTTTAGGATCGCCGGGTTTCTGTCCATATCTGGCTGCTTCTTCAACCTCATCTGCCTGCCAGATTCCGGTTACTTTATAATCCCAGATTGTACCGATAGCCTGCCCGATAAACCAACCGTTTGTTTTATCGTCCATTTCTTTTGTACCTACAACTTTTCCTGAAGCATCAAGGACATCTTCATATTGATAATAGAGATGTTTGATTTCATTCTTGTTATAAGAAAAACCAAAGGTTGTTCTCCATTCAAAATTGTCAGTCTTCATGTTGAGGGAGTTAATCGCAAACTCCACACCTCTGTTCTGCACCTCACCCAGATTGGTACCTATGCCTGAAAAACCTGTAAATCCAGGCAAACGCTGAGTCATTATCATATCGTGTGTAGTAATTGTATAATACTCAAGGTTACCAGTGATACGATCGTTTAGGAAACCATAGTCCCATCCGAAGTTCCAAGCCTCTGTCTTTTCCCATTGCAAGCCGGGATTCGCCATACGGTCGATACGCAAATAGTTCATGTTAACCAAATTACCGGAAGCATCCAGGTATCCTTGTTTTTTGTCTGTCACAAGATTGGCTATTGACACATATGGATTTTCAAGTGAACGGTTACCGTTTTTACCCCACGACACACGTAATTTCCCTGAGCTCATTGGTTTCCATTTGAAAAAATCTTCATTTACAAATGACCAGGCAAGTGCTACCGACGGGAAAGTAGCATGAGGATTATTTTGTCCGAATGCAGAGTATCCATCACGGCGAACCGAAGTTGTCAACATATACTTGTCATCATACGAATAAAATAAACGAGCTAAGAGAGCATCAGCCGTATAATGCGTATCTTCTGACGAATAAGAACTTTTTGTTTTATCTCCGTCCTTTGTATTATGGAAGCCCAATGCATCTGATGGTAAAATATTGCGAGCTTCTATTCTGTCTTTCCAATATCTTTGTTCTTCAGCCTCCTGAACTAAAGTTACATTTACTTTATGTTTTTGAGCAAAAGTATAATCCCAATTGATTGTATTGTTAATAGACCAGTCGAAGCGTTTTGCCTGCTCACGATTTACCAGACCACCGGTACTTACCCAGTCAGGATGTTGAGAGGATTCGAAGTAGCGATCGAAGAAATATTGATAACGAGGTGAACCATTAAAGGAATAAGTAATATTGAAAGGTAATTTCACTTTTGCAGTAAAAATACTGTTCAATACCTGATAGCCTTTTTCCAATTCCATATACTGACGGTTGTAATCATAGTTCCATCCATAATTCTGACTGGCTCCCATCGGACGATATACTAAGTTACCATCACTATCGCGGTAAGATGCATATGGGCTAAGTCGTACCTGATTGGCATCCCAGTAGTTATGACCTAATCCGGGTTGGATATCGCCATCGCTACGATCCTGGAAGTTTACATTAGCACTTATCTCTAACCATTTAGTTACTGTTCCTGTAAGTTTCAGATTGGCGCGGACAGATTGATACTCATTACCAACAACGGCACCTTCGTTTTTAAGGTAACCAAGAGACATATAATAGTTCATCCGTTCACTGGCTCCCGACACACTCGCATTATAATCCTGATTGATACCCGTACGGAAAGTATGGTCGTACCAGTCGAAGGAATTTCCATCAATATAGTTCTGAAGCACAATGTCACTCAGGTTTAAGCGTCTGCCGTATATACTGGCATCGGATTCACCCGTTGCATTGGTCGTATATCCCCGCCAGGTATCAAGCGAAACTCCGTATTGGGATAAATTATTCGGATTGTCATAATAACCGTATTTACCTTTAGTAGTACCTGACTGATAGGCTTCATATTTACCTGTTTCGGAGTTTACTCCGTAAGTACCCGTTTTGTACCAGTCTTCACGATATTGCATATAGCCATCGGGGCTGAAAACTTTCCGGTAATCGCTTTTTGTAGTGACACCGAAGTTCGCACTTACGTTTACTACCGGCTTGCCCATCTGCCCTTTTTTGGTAGTAATGATAATAACTCCACTTGCAGCTCTCGCTCCATATACGGAAGCCGCCGAAGCATCTTTCAATACATCGATCTGTCCTATATCATCAGGGTTGATTTCCGACAATTCACCGTAGAACATCATTCCGTCGAGGATAATCAATGGGTCATTGTGCCCACCTCCGGTACTTACCGAACGCTGACCACGTATCTGCATAGAACCTCCACCTTTGGCATCGGCACTATAGCCGACTGACAGACCTGGGGTTCCACGAAGAATGTCCTGAACTGTCTTTGGATTTTCGTTCGCCAACCTGTCGGGACGAACCTGTACGATAGATCCTGTCAGGTCTTTCTTTCGCATTGTCCCGTAACCGATAACTACGACCTCATCCAACATCTTGGAATCTTCTTCCAACTTTATTAGAAAACTCGTTTGGTTTTCAACATTTACTTCCTGTTTGATGTACCCTACATAAGATATCACAAGTGTAGAATTAGCCGCAGCCGGCAGTGTAAATTTCCCGTCGATATCGGTTACAGTACCTACGGTCGTGCCTTTCACCACGACAGATACGCCGATAAGGGCTTCACCTGTATTTGCATCAGATACTGTACCTTGCACCGTTCTATTTTGAGCAAATATTCCGGATGAAAAGGTTATTAATGCAAACAACAAGAAAAATGAGAAGAAAGATTTTGGTACTGCCTTTCCGCATACCTCACTTTGCTTTTTTAAATAAGTATAATTTCTCATAGTAATTAAATGATTAATTAATAATAGGTTAGTTTTCTTACGATTTATCTGATATAGAATTTATCATGAACCTCACAAGGACTATTAATTTATGGTATTTTCTGGATTCTAAACAGAGGTATCGCAATTCATCCGGTTTTAATCAGACAGGACTTTTGTTGTGAATTATTTTTCCCATGGTGATCTAGATAATAGTTAAGTAAGCAATAGCAAAATTGATAATTAATAAAGGTTTCTATAAGGGTAATTTCATTCAAAAAGGATGAAATTTGATTCTTTTCTACATTTTTAATCCCTTATTGCATGGTCTTTAGGGAATGATTGCCCGCTCCATGCTTTCTTTTCAGTCCAGTCCTGAGCTGGGGAAGTCCAGAAAGAATGACTGGCAGGTAAACCCAGGGGAAGGAATACTTCTGTCGTCAGATATAAACTTCCATTATTTGTATACCAATCAGCCAAATCGGGTTGATGTCCCGCAAATCCCAATTGCAAGAAACCTCCCTTATTAAAGTTGCCTTCCATAGAGAACATACGCTTCATAACACATGTTAACGCATTACGCACCTGTCCCTCAGGTAGCTCTTCCGGTAAATATTCTTTCCACGACAATAAAGCCAGTGGTTGAAACACACCCATACGGTAAGTCATAGAGCGGCCGAATGCAGGGAATGTGGCTTCTGGTGAAATAAAACGTTCGAGTATGATACCAAAGCGTTGCATACGTTTTTTTGCCGTGTCGAGATTCTTTTGCACTACAGCCAGATTCTTGTCACGTAACCTGATCTGACGGTCAACAAGTACTTCCAATACCTGCACATACATAGGCTGAATAACAAAACTGTTATAATAGTCGAATGCAAAGTGTGAGCCATCCGAGTACCAGCCATCTCCCACATACCATTCCTCAATCTTACGAATAGCGCTGTGGATACGATACATATCGCATTGCGCATCTACGGAGAGTAAGAATGACTCTACCATTGCCGAAAACAAAAGCCAGTTTGTATAAGGAGGATCGATACGGCGCAATTGCTGAAATTCTTCAATATATCTTTTCTTCGTCAAATCATCCAAAGGTTCCCATAATTGCTTAGGCGCACGCAGAAAACTGGAAGCGATATATGCGGCATCTACCAATGGCTGCCCCTCGTTGCGCCACAACAGATAATCCGGGCTGGCCGGATCAACCGCCTGTGCATAACTTTTAAGCGCCCATTCGCGTAATTGTTTGCGTTGCTTGCCTTCAGCAGTATCATCATCCGGTAAGCTAAGCCACGGCGCTAATCCGGACATCAGACGGCCAAAGCATTCCATGTATGAAACACGTTTGTCTCGTCCGTCCCATGTAGGGCTTAATTCCAGTTCCATATTCCTGGACAACTCACCCTTGCTCATATTACTAAGGACAGGTGAGGCTATTTTGTAAAGCAGATCAGTCCAGTAAGCACGGTCGTTTGGTATCTCTTCTTTCTGATCCATATTTGCATATGATGGTAAAGAAAGAAGGACTGTAAGTGTCAGTAGTATATATATTTTGTTTTTCATAAGTATAAAATTTATTTTAAGTATTTGACCATTTCTGCAGCTGCCAGAAGAAATGCACCCACTCCGAAATCGGCTGTTGTATCAGGTCCTACATTTTTATGCTGGTCGGCTCTTTCGCCTATCGGTTGCACATATCCTATCGAGCCGTCAGGCTGCAAAGCTGTTTCTGTCAGATATTTCCAACTCTTATCAATTGCCGGTTTATAAGCATCCTTATCTAATATGTTATTATTCACTCCCCATAGAAAACCATAGGCAAAAAATGCCGTTCCACTGGTTTCATATCCAGGCACCTGTTCCAGATCGAGCATGCTACGGCTCCAGAAACCTTCTTCCTGTTGACAGGCAGCTATAGCCTTTGCCATATCCTGATAGATCTGTATATATTCGGCCCGGTGTGGATTATCTTGTGGTAAGTCTGCCAGCACTCTTGGGATAGCGGCAAAAACCCATCCGTTACCTCTGGCCCAAAAGTCTTTCAAACCCTTGTTTGTCTTATGCTTCGGATAGATATATTTGGCATCGCGGTAAAACAGACTGCTTTCTTTATCATACATTAAGTCGCGGGCATAGGCGAAATATTCATATAACTTATCCAGATATTGCTTATCTCCTGTAATCTTATATAGCCGTGTCATCACAGGCATTACCATATATAATCCGTCAGCCCACCACCAGTAATCCACATTAGGGGTAGACATCTGGTATTTCATCACTTCTTTTGCACGGGCTATTTTCGTTTCGTCTTTCTCTTCATCAAGATTATATAAGTCTATGTACACCTGAAAACAAGTCTGAAAGTCTCCGAACAGCACATACTCATCTGTTTCTCCATAAGAGTATTTCCATTCCTGTTTATCATCGGATTTAGCACCCTTCCATTCATTTTTCTCCGACCACGCTTTCGAATATGCTTTATATTCTTCTATACCCGTGGTTTCATAGGCAGCCATATTTCCTGTATGGTATGCAGCCCTGTGCCAAAAGGAATTCTCATGCCCGGGATGAGCAGACTGCCAATGATTGTTCACTTTCTTTATTAATTCCACAACTTCCGTTTCAGTCATTGTATTGTCCGAGGTACTCTCATTTATTTTATTGGCATTCCCAATACATGATGCATATATAAAGAAGAATGGTAACAAGAGGTATAATTTTCTTTTCATGGTGTAATTATATACTTAGATTTTTCACACGTTTCATTAGTACAAAAGTGCCTAAGAATATTCTAACTAACAGGATTCAATTAGGTCAAAAAGGGGGGAGATTTGATTCAGAATTAAAATTCACCGATAAAAAAACCTTGCCTGAAAAGAATTTCGGGCAAGGTCTGTAATTTATTATTCTAATCTGTTTATTTTATAACACTGATCGTGTAGCCATATGTGTATTCTTTTCCAAAGAACCTGTATGGCGACAGCGGACTTGCGCCCCATGAATTCAATCCGGCTACTCCACGCTGAAATAGGTCAACACACAATACAGTCTCGTTACGCGGCAGAATATCGGAAGCATGCTGTTGTTTCTTCGTCATGCCCGGGTCGAGGTCTTCCGGCTTATTGTTGGTCGCGCTTACCGATAAAGGTTGTATTCCCGTAACTTTAATCCCGTTACCGTCTTTATTCTTCAATGTCAGCCAACGAACATCAGTCTTATTTCCTGTCTCTTGCGGACGGTAATAAGCAAAAGCCTGTTCTTCAACTTTACCATTCCAGATGCCCATAAATGTATCATGGTTACGGTCTATATAATTTTCCCACGGCCCACGTCCATACCATGTAAAGTCATCCACTTGCTTAGGTAGAGTCATAATCATACCGAAACGTACCATCTCAGGAAGATCATCTGCCAAGGCTTTGTAATTAGCCACAGTGGTGAGGCTTCCATCTTTGTTCACAGTATAGGCCAAATCGACTTTCGCTTCAATTCCTTTCAGCTTAGCCTCATAATTAACCGTAATACCCCCGTTAGCCTCTTGCGAGCCTTTGAATGTATATATAATATTATGTCCGGCAGCATCCCACAAACGCAGGTTATACTGAACCCATTCTCCGAAGTCGTTATCCGTAGGAGCACGCCAGAAGTTCAAACGAGGAAGTTCGTTGAATACTTTCTTTCCGTCATTAGTCATAGAAAGCAAGCTGCGGCCATCCTTCGATGAGAATTCATAAGCCAGAGTTCCCGATGTTACGATGATCTTGTCGTCTTTTTTATCTATAGTCAAAGAACCCGATGCGTCAGATGATTGTTCAAAATAATTATTGGAAGCAAAAGCAAATTCACCTTTAGCTACTTCAAATCCGGCCTTGATAAAAGGTGTATCTTCCTTGCTGTATGCAAATACCTGAAGATAATATTCAGTTCCGGCTTCTGCTGTTATCGCAGGGATGTTCAGTTTGATATCTTTCCGCGAGTCGGCAGGTACAGTAATATCGAATGTACCTTCACCTGCATTTTCTCCGTTTTTCAGCAATACCCATTTATAAGTATAATTCTTATTGGTAAGGTCGGTAAACTTGAAGTCGTTGATTACAGTGATTATACCATTATTCAGATCTTTAGCCTCGAATAAGATATTCTGATATACTTTCTTCACAATGTGGGTGTGTGGAATATAGTTCTGGTCAGGGCTGATAAGACCGTCGGCAACAAAGTTCCCGTCATTCATCTTATTATATCCTTTCAGGTCGCCACCGTATGCCCAGTAGAAACGATCCTGTTCGTCCTTAGCCGGGTATCCGTGATTGTACCATTCCCAGATAAAGCCTCCCTGCATATTTTTGCTTGAACGCATCAAATCCCAGTATTCCTGGAAGTTACCCATACTATTACCCATTGCATGCGCATACTCACACATGATATACGGACGTCCCAAGTCTTTAGCCGCATCACGTTTCATATTTTCCCATGAAGGATACATGTGACAGATAATATCGGTGTTGCGGTCTTTCTGATATGCTTGCTCATATTGTACCGGACGGCTGTTATCCCGGGCTTTTGCCCAATCGTACATATCGAAGAACGCTTTGCCGTTGCTGGCCTCATTACCCAGCGACCAGAAAATAACCGAAGCATGATTCTTGTCACGTTCCACTGCACGGATGATACGATCCATATGTGTGGCATGCCATTCGGGGAAGTTCGATACATTATCCGGGCCATAACCCAGGCCATGTGATTCAAGGTTTGCTTCGTCTACCAGATAAATGCCGTACTCGTCACAAAGCTTGTACCAAAGCGGTTGTTGCGGATAATGGGACGTACGCACAGCATTTATATTCAGTTCTTTCATCAGTTGCAGGTTACGCATCATTTCTTTGCGGGTAACTACCTGTCCCGTATTTGTATTGAACTCATGCAGGTTCACTCCTTTAAAGAATACTTTTTTACCATTGACAAACAGTTGTCCGTCTTTTATTTCAATCTTACGGAACCCTATTTTGTGCGAAGTCGCTTCCACCACATTACCTTTACTATCCTTTAATGTAATCAGCATAGTATACAGGTTCGGTGTTTCGGCTGTCCATTTCAACGGATTTGATACATTTCCTGAAAATGACACGTCACTGGTACTCTCTGCCGGAATAGTAGTTTTCTGAGACTTGCCGAATACTTTCTTTCCGGTATTATCGATTATCGCTACATCTACAGTTTGGGCCTGCGCTGCATTCGTATAATTCTTCAGTTTTATATCCACACTGAATACTCCGTTCTTGTAATTCTTATCCAGATCGGGATGAGCAAAGAAATCCCATATACGAGTCTGCGCCGTACTATATAAATATACGCTCCTGTTTATTCCTCCCAGACGCCACATATCCTGATCTTCGAGATATGAACCATCGCTGAATTTATGCACTTCGCAAGCCAGTATATTTTTTCCCTTGCGTATATATTTCGTAATATCGAATTCAGCCGGGCTTTTGGCATTTTCGGTATAACCTACTTTTTGCCCGTTTACCCATACATACATCGAATTCGTACCTCCATCGAAATGAATGAATACCTTACGCCCGTCCCAATTATCAGGAATATTGAATTCGTGACGGTACGCCCCTGTCGGCGAATCTTCCCTATCGATATACGGTGGATTCTTCTTGAAGCCGAAGCCAGTGTTTACATACATCGGAATACCGTAACCGTTGAATTCCCAATTACCCGGCACAGGCATGTTTACCCACTTGCTCGCATCATAGTTTTCCTTATAAAATCCTTCCGGAACTTCCGCTACCTTAGGTACCCAGTGAAATTTCCACATTCCATCGAGTAACTGATAATAAGGTGAAGCCGCGTAATCATCAGTCAATGCCAATTGATCGGATGGATAAGGCAATGACGTTGCACGGGTTTCTTCCTTATTTACTGCAAAAACTTCCGGATTTTCCCAATCAGGGACGTTATTCTGGGCAAAAAAGCCTGAGCACAGAAACACTGAAAGTAAAAAGAGTGTTTTTTTCATGTTTTAGCTTTTGATTGTTATATATAAGAGATTATCTTGCAATGCCACAAATATAGAGAAAGCCGGGGGTAGAGTCAAAGTTTACTTTGAGTATGCCGAGGCGCATCTTATATTCTACAAATATAATGAAAACAGAACCGCACGAGGGTATACAAATCATTCATATAGGGTAAAAATAGTTCCATTTTCTTTAAAAAAGCACTTTTAACTATTTATTGGTGTAAAAATAACAATTATTATTTTTAATATTGTATTTCCTAAAACCTAATACCGAAATTAAACATGTTTTACTGCTTAAAACGACACCGGTTATATTTATTATTATTTGTTTTTGTTTTTCTGAACATTGAGGCAAAGCAAATATCCGTAAAGCCAATTCCCCTAATAAGTCAATTGCCGTCAAATTCTGTCCGCAGAATACATCAGGACAAAGAGGGCTTCATGTGGTTTGGTACTTTAGACGGGCTGTGCAGATATGATGGATATCGCATACTGACCTTCCGTTCCAACCTGAACAACCCTGATTTAATCGCGAGCAATGATATTTCCTGCCTGGCCGAAGATAAAAATAACCGCTTGTGGATAGGCACGCGCAGCGGAATCAATATTCTGGATAAAAAGACATATATAATCACACCTCTGGAGGATAAGGAAATGCTGAATCAAAATATAGAAACGATTCTGGTCGCATCCGACGGTAATATATGGGTAGGAACACGAAGCACTGTTTTATGCTATAATCCGGATCTGACACTAAAGAAGAAATACAATAACGAACTCCCTTCCACAAATATCAATTCTATCTACGAAGCCCCCGACGGCACTCTGTGGGTTGCACTATGGAGGAATGGCATATACAGATACAATCCTAAAGACGATACATTCAAACATTATCCTCAGATTGGAAGCGGGAACAATCCTTTCAGAATATATCAGGATAACAGGAAGCAATATTGGGTTTGTACATGGGGTAATGGATTGTATCTGTTCAATCCTGAGAAAGACGGAGATGAGATGTATATCCGGCAAGAGGTTTTCAACAAGGAAAGGCAACTGGCAGAAGATACATTTTTCAGCATTGTACAGGACGACAAATACGGATACGTCTGGGTGATGTCTATCTCCGGCTTGCATGCTTTCGAATATGATAAGGAGGGCAAACTAAAAAACATTGATATATCCTACCTGTTCAAGGAATCTAATAATATATACAGTGAGATAATAAAGGACCGGACAGGAAACTTATGGATAGCAACGTTCAGCGAAGGAGTGCTTACAATCAATTTCGACCGCCCTGTCATTAAAAACTATTCCATCTCATCAATCAAGGAACGAACAGGAATAACACCCAATATAACAGCCATCAGTGGAGATGGAGATGGAGACATTTGGGTAAATCAGAACCGATGGGGCTTGGGAATATTCAATCCTGAAAAGAACAGTATCCGTTTATATTCGGATTACCCCCAATTGAAAAATCTCCCGATGTTGAGTAATGTTAGCTGCATCTCCCAGTTTCGTTCTATTCCGGAAGAAATATGGGTAGGACCTGAAAACGAAGCAAGGATTTACTGTATGAAGAAGGATAAAGATAATATTGTCGTTTCCAGAAGTATCGACTTATCAGTCATTGCTTCAGATGCAGGTAATCCCCGCATATTTTTTGAAGACCGGAATAATAATATCTGGATAGTAACCTCCACAGGTCTTCTTATCAAGCCATATAATAAAGATAATATAGAAGTGGTGAGCTTTTCCCTCGGCACTATTTCGGGGATAACGGAAGATACAAGAGGAACGATCTGGATCAGCAGTAAAACATCCGGCGTATCTCAAATCCTTATGACAGGCAACTTCCAGGCTGGAAAATCTCAAATAAAGAATTTCAATAAAGAAGGAAACAATCTGCCGAGCAATAACATAGAATCCATCTGCGCCGATATAAACGGCAAAGTATGGCTGGGAACTAAAGAGGGCAGCATCATAGCCTATGATCTCATCAGCCTGCAGTTCAAAGACGTATCCCAATCGCTGAAGATGACCGGCGAAGCTATACTTAATATCGTCACCGACAACTTCGGCCATGTATGGGTATCTACAAATAAACGTATTACGGAGTACAATCCTGAAAACGGAGCCTCGAAAAATTATTCGGGTACCGATGGAGTTATAGTCAACTCATTCCTCATCAATTCTTATTTCAAGAATAAAGACGGTAAAATATACTTTGGAGGAAATAAGGGGATTTCGGTATTTAGCCCATCCGAAACTTTATCCGAACAGGCAAAACAAACACGGACTTTCATTACTGATATAAAGATCAACAATTCATCCGTTTTTCAGGGAAATAAAAATCAGCGATTCGATATAACTTCGCAGTCCCTGACTTTCGAGCCTGACGATAAGAATATCGAGATTGATTTTTCGTCCCTCGATTATACATTCCCTTCCAAGATCCAGTATGCCTATAAGATGGAAGGAGTAGACGACGACTGGGTATATACGGAGAATGACCGCCAGTTTGCAATATATAACCAGCTCAGTAAAGGTTCGCATACATTCTACATCAAAGCTACAGATGAAAACAGGCTCTGGAGCAGCGAGATCACCAGGCTTATAATATATAAACGCCCCGCATTCTATGAAACATGGTGGGCATATGCCATCTATATTGTATTATTACTCGCCGCGATCTACTGGACATACAGAATCATAAAGAACAGGATAAAACTTCGCAACGAACTGAAAATAGCGCAGATAGAAAAAGACAAGTCGGAAGAGCTCACACAAACCAAACTGCGTTACTTTACCAATATATCACATGATTTTCTCACGCCATTGACCATTATATCCTGTCTGATCGATGATGCAGAAATCACATATAAAAGCAAGATTACCCAGTTCGACACCATGCGATCTAGCGTCAACCGCCTGAGACGGCTTTTACAGCAAGTGTTAGACTTCAGGAAAGTAGAAAGCGGAAATATGAAACTCAAAATATCACAGGGAGAGGTTGTTACATTTATACAGGATATATGCTATACCAATTTCCTGCCATTGATGAAGAAAAAAGACATCGAGTTTTCTTTCAACTCCCAGCCAAGCCATATACAGGGATACTTCGATGCTGATAAAATAGATAAAGTAGTATTCAATATGTTATCCAATGCATATAAATACACACCCCGGAATGGAAAGGTGGAGATAAGCCTGAACAAATACCAGAGAAACAACCATCCGCACCTGCAAATCAGGATAAGTGATACCGGAGTAGGAATAGCCAAAGAAGACCAGGCCGATATCTTCACACGCTTCTATACCAACAGGATGACTGAAGCCAGTGACACAAACGGCATAGGGCTATCTCTTACCAAAGACCTTGTAGACCTCCATCACGGAACCATTAGTGTGGAAAGTGAAGTGGATGCAGGCACTACATTTACAATAGATATCCCAATAGACAAAGAAAGCTATAACGATTCGGAAATGGGCAAATCGGATCAAGTCATTGTATACGAAAAGAATATAGACCTGATGTCATTAGATGAACCTTCCGGTGAAGATATAAATGCAAACAATCAGGATGTCAAAGAACGCACGGCCGTATTACTGGTAGAGGACAACGAAGAGTTACTTACCCTTATCGGCAATATATTGTCGAAACATTACCATGTACTCACAGCCTCTAATGGAGTAGAAGCATTGGATCGTGTAAAAGACAACGATATAGACATCGTAATCAGCGATGTTATGATGCCCCGTATGGACGGGCTGGAACTTTGCCGCAGATTGAAGAAAGATATCGAAACCAGCCATATTCCTGTAATATTACTAACTGCAAAAAACAGTGCAGACGACCGCATAGAATGCTACAATGCCGGAGCTGACGGATATATATCTAAACCTTTTGAACTTAAAGTATTGGAAGCCCGTATCAACAATTTCCTTGCAAACAAGAAGGACAAGCAAAAAGAATTCAAGACGGATGTGGAAATAAACATCTCTACGCTCGAATACCCATCTATAGATGAACAGTTCCTCAATAATGCGATAAAGATAATAGAGGAGCATCTGTCCGAACCAGAGTTCGATGTCAATACATTTGCCGAGCATCTGAATATGTCCAAGTCTTCCCTGTACCGTAAGATAAAGACCATGACAGGACTTGCACCTATCGAGTTTATCCGTAACATTAGGCTGAAACATGCCTGCCAGATGTTGAAAGACAAGTCCATATCCATATCCGAGGTCGCCTATTCGGTAGGCTTCTCAGACCCGAAGTATTTTACATCGTGCTTCAAGCTGGAATTCAATCTAACACCTAGCGATTTTCAACGAAATGCAGGCTAATAAACCAAAAGGCCGGAATAACACGTAACCCAATCATGCTATCCGGCCTTTACCTTAAAAGCCTAAAAACCAGAAAAACCTATAGTATATGATTTCATGTTTCAAGATTTACATCCATTGATTTCGAGAATCTTGAAATTTCGAGAATCTTGAAATTTTATAACGTCGGGACTACCGCTTTGATACTGCCGTCCGTATTAAACTCCATTTTATCAATACATACCTCCCTGTGAAAGCCTGCCGCATCGCCCATCTTTATCCCGTTAGGACGGTTGAAACGATGATATACGATATACCACTCATCCTTTCCGGGGATTTGCAATACCGAATTATGGCCAGTTCCATAAATGCCTTTAGCTGCATCTTTTGCCAGGATCAGATTATTTTCGGGGATAGTGATGACTCCCGTAGGTGATGTGGAAGTACCATACCTTACCCGGTAATTTTCGCTCCGGGTATCGTCTTCCGACCAAAGGAAGTAATACGTTCCCTTTCTATAAAAGACCGAGATAGCCTCACGGAATGTCTTATCAGGAGTGCGTACCTGAACAGTTTCTTTCTTTATCGACGCCATATCTTTATTCAGTTCAGCCACAGCCATATATCCATTACCCCAATAGAGATAACTTTTGCCCGTCTTCGGATCAGTAAACACATCGGGGTCTATCTCCTGCCCGCCTTTCACCCCTTCCGGCCTGAAATCGATCAGTGCTTTACCCGAATCCACGAACGGACCTGCCGGATCATCGGCGACAGCCACCCCGATCTTCTGCGCGGCAGTGAAATAATAGTAATATTTATATTTACCATCTACCTTCTTCTCTTCAATACACGGAGCCCACGCATTCCTGTTGGCCCACGAAACATCTTTTTTCAGGTCGAGCATTACACCTTCATCTTTCCAATCTTTCAGGTTGTCGGAAGAGAATGTCTTAAAGTAGTAACCACCCCAACCATCGAACCCGTCGCTGGTAGGATAGATATAGTATTTCTTTGTTTTGTTAGAATATATAATATCAGGGTCGGCATAGTAGCCCGTAAGCACTGGATTATTTCCTATCGGGGGAAAACCTTCCGGTATACCCCATTGAGCCGTCAATACCTTCAGTTCCTGGCGTGTCACCGGAATAACCGAACCATGGCGGGGATGGAAATCCATCGATATCTCGTGGTCTATAACACTGAAATTCTCCAGATCGGTACTTTCACAGAATTGATACTTACCTTTCATATAAACATCATACATCAATATATATGTATCTGTATTTATCAGCCTGAATACACTTGAGCCTTCTACAGCTTCAGTAGTCTGTTGTTTATAACCTTCATGCTCCGTCCATTTACCGGAAGTCAGCGAGTTGGTCGTAGCCAGTTTTATACCATTGCCGTGTCCTTCAGTTTTGTAAAACATATAGAAAGTTCCATCTTTCAGGATAATATCCCCGTCTATACACGATTTTTCATTCTCCGGGAAAAACAACTGTTTCGGCTCTCCTTCAAAATCGGTAAAATCAGCATTTGCATAAGCATAATATATAATATCCTGGCCGTCGCCATGCTTCATCGACCAGTAAACCATGTATTTCTTTGCTTCGGGGTCATAAATGGTTTGTGGAGCCCATACCCGTTTCAGGTCTTCCTGCCCTGTATATTTATTTTGAATATTTACGATGCCCGACGACCAGTTTACCAGATCTGTCGACTTCAAAAGGATCATTGCCCGGTTCGAATCCCAGCCTTTCGACGATGTCATATCCGTCACCACCATATAAAAGGTTTTTCCGTCCTCACATCTTAATATATGCGGATCGCGGACACCTCCTGTCGAACTGATTAGTTTGGAATCAATTACCGGCTTATTGCCATTCAACGATTTATAATTATATCCATCCGCGCTTATGGCAAAATGGATCGCCTCTTCTTCCACCCTATTTCCTGTAAAGTAAGCGAACAGATAAGCTACATAGTCTTTTTCCACAGCTCCCGATCTGTACTCCTGAGCATAAGAGGGTATAAACAGAACTGAGATAAAAAGACAAATTAAAAATTTAGATTTCATGGTTTTCATTCGTGTAAATAAAATGATGTTTTAATTCAAGTTCAAATATCTGCAATATATCCCATAATCAGGGGTGAAAAATCGTTCAATTAGAGACTGTAAATAAGCTAACGTAAAAAAAGGTAACAAAGGTAACAGATATTTCAGCTTTTAGCTGATAGCTTTGGCTATCGCATAAGTGGCTTTACAGCGAACAGTCATCAGTTAACAACTTGTATCTCGTGTCTTGTCTACCCGTATCTCATACAACTTAAAACTTACCACTTGTTAAAAAGTAACAAAGGTAACGCATTTTTAG
>QMCD01000528.1_pt1 | contig 26571 bp, 22 predicted proteins | sample 1821841 | NCBI WGS metagenome assembly QMCD01 (sample SAMN01991225, study PRJNA193472) | Termite gut metagenome, whole genome shotgun sequencing project. | isolation source: worker | host: Macrotermes natalensis | reverse complement strand
ATCAACGGTGCGGTGAATGTCGAATCGCTTGAAATCTCGACGGATTTCTCGAAGACGATCAACGATCGTTCGACCTTGCGGTTGTTGCGTAAATTGGAGAAGAAGCATCCGGAGGCGGAGGAAATTCATGTGATCCTGGACAATGCGAGTTACTATAAATCGAATTGGCTGAAGGAGAAGTTGAAAGGCTCGAAGATCAAGTTACATTATCTGCCGGGCTACTCGCCGAATTTGAATTTGATCGAACGGTTGTGGAAGTTTTTGAAGAAGAAGGTTCTTCATCATACTTATTACGAAAGGTTCGAAGATTTCGTAGCGGCATGCAAGGACTTTTTTCGTCGCCGAAAAAAGTACCGCGAAGAGCTTCGCACCCTGCTTGCCGACAACTTTCATCTCTTCGAGAAAAAAGCTGAAAGGCGAGGGTTTTAGACCCATCGTCGGGACAATAAATCCTCCGGGCCGCCGGGGAATATTTTATTTTGTACGTTTTTAGAATGCGGGCGGCGACGTCCTTGCTGTCGATGCAAGTATTCTTGTCGAGATGCTCGGCGAGTTCTTTTTGTTGCGCATCGGAAAGCGAGGATTGCTTGCCGATGCAACATAAAGTCAGGAGTTCGTTTTCGCCGCCTCGCACATATTTTTCGTGCCAAGTGCGAATGGCGGTTTCATCGACGAGCAGAACTTCGGCGATTTGCGCAACGATCCATCCGGTGCCGAGCAAGATAATCGCATTGACTCTGTACGCTTTTTTCTGTCACGCTGGAGTTCGTGCAACGTTTTTAGCGAGGCGATTTGTCCGGATGTCAATCGAAAGGCGTCCATTTTCGTTGCGTATTGGAATGTGTGCAGGCATTAGACCCGTCACGGGTCGTTTTGTATTTCGTCAAGCGGCGCGGACGCCTTGCGTCGCAAGGCTTGTCGTGTTCCGCTTCGGGGATTTCAAAACGGCTTCGGTATACTTGTACTGTGCAAGTTAAAATCCGGAACTGATCTTTCCTAAACTGCCCGAATTGGTGTAAAACATGGTTTTCCACTTCACGGATCGGATCGCCAAGCAAGCCGCGAAACTGTACGGCGAAGAAGACGCGATCCTCGCCTTCGATCCGAGCGGATTTGAAAAAGAAGGCAAAAACTCCGCCGGCGTCGCCCGGCAATACCTCGGTCGCTTCGGCAAGGTCGACAACGGACAGGTCGGAACCTTTCTCGCTTATGTAACGAGAAAGGAGCACGTCCTCGTCAACGGCAAACTTTTCATCCCGCAAGAGTGGAACGACAATCCGACACGATGCGAAAAAGCCCACATCGGGTGGAAGATTGTTTTCGTCGCGCGAAAGACGAATGTGGTTTGGCGGAATACGAGGTTCAAACGTGGCCGGGTTGGCATCATCACATGGCGTTGTCGCTGTTGGCGACGTTTTTCCTGACGAAGGAGACATTACGTTCGAAAAAAAGAGTCCGTCGCTGACGGTGCCGACGTGCGGCGTGCTTTTGGGCGAACAATTGCGACGTCATGCGACACGTCTTTGTCCCAATTGGGCGGACTGGGATGTCGAGCAAAAGACCCTTCGTCGGGAATTGGCGTATTTTTATCATTACAAAGCTCACGGATTCCTCGCTCCAAGGCGAAAATACCGGCGGCTATAACTTGCACCGTACAAATAAAGCGGACGCAAAAAAGTGGGAAAGATGAAAAGAGCGGGCAAAACATGTCCTTCTAGCGAGCACTGTGGCTGACGGGCAGGGCGAAGGGAGCGTTAATAGGGCATCAGAATAACATATTTCTGAAATATGGTCGCCGCCTCCTACCCGGCTGGTGTTTTTGAGATACAATGACCATCACGATGCGTCGGGCGACCGGCGTTGGAGGCGGTTTCGGCTGCCTCCTGCCATTCCAAACACGAATATCCGCTAAATATTTTGGCCAATCGTCGGACTTGCGATTGGCACGAGTGGTATCGAGCTGGTTCTTCCGGTGTGCGCTCGTTGTGCGTCTATATGGAGGCTGGCTTCGATACCTTCGGTGCCAGGCCCCCTAGCGGAGGGTTGTGTTTGCGGATGAGTATTCGGGCCGGCTCTCCGCTTCTTTGGGGCTTTTGCACCTTTTTGATTGCACTGTTCGAGTCGGCAATCTCATCTTATTCTCCGCAGACTGCCATGCCGCCTAAACCATTGCCATTTTCGCTTGAAGAACTCCGCCTGCAAGTTGACGATCTCGACAAATTCGTCAAATCCGCCATGATCGCTACGATGAAGCAGGAGCTGAGGCCTGACGAGTGGCAACCCTCCGTTGCCGTTGACGAACTCGCCCACCTGCACGGCCTGCTCGACTTGATGCGCTACTGCGTCGAGGAAATCGAACTGTGTTGCGAGTAACGGCAACGGTCGCTTGCTAGGAACGCAGGCTGCGGCGGCGGTCGATTTGCCGTCAATACCAACGGTAGGCGTAGTCGACAAAACGCTGCTTGGCTTGCGCTCGCTCGGAGGAAGTTTCCAAGCCCCAAGTATATTGGTCTCGCATCATGATTTCCACACTCAGCAACTCTGTGGAAATTCGGAACTGCGTCCAAGCATATTTGCCTTCGGGTGAAGAGGCATGAAACCGTTGGTGTAGATACTGGTCGAATTTTTCCAGCAGCATTGCCCTGACACCCTGTTTGATGATTTCATCCTCGCAACGAACGAGCGGCAGCAGCGCGAGATACGCTTCATCACTCAGCGGCTGCACCGTGATCTGCACGGACGGGGCCAAGTCGCCTTTTAGAATTCTTACAGCATTGTAGCGGTGAACCAGCAAATCGACGGGCAAAATGACGTAGACCAAGGCGAGCAACAAAACCGTCCATGTAAAACGCGCAAGAAGCCAAGCGAACGGTTTTTGGCCGATGATTTTTCGCACGACCATCACGAACCCGATCAAAACCGCCGTCACGCCGAGCAAGGCCACGACCCGTAGCCGCGTCATGCCATTGAAGTCAACGTAGAGCCAGAGGCGATTGTAGACGGCCAAAACGAGCACGAAATTCAAGGTCGACCAAGCCCAAGCGAGCCGGTAAACGGTTTGCACTCGCGGATCGCAGTACATTGGTGGCCTGAAAATCAGCGTCAGCACCACGGTGCTCAGGGCCAGTGCGACCACAAGCCAAGCGGCCCCGTTATGGGAATAGTCGGAATAGCAAAAACCATCGGGAAACGTTCGGAACCAAAGCGTTTGGAACTCGAAAACGAGGTAGACGGCAAACAGGCCGATGACCGCGACGAGCATGTTGCGGCAACCGGCATACCACGGGCATTTTACACGGTGCTGCGCGTTGTCGTTCACGTTTGCACTGGAATCCGCTTGATAGGAATCGAAATAATGCAGAATCCAATTTCTCAAGCCCGCGGAATAGGGCCGAATCATGCCCGTCAAAATCCAGGCCGCCAGCACCCAAAACGGAATTTGTAGCGCATCGGGCAGCCAATTGGAAAATTGGGAAACCCAGCCGCCCAAGTCACTGAACCAACGCTGAACAAGTTCAATCAACGAGCGGTTGGCCAGCACGAAAATCGTGCCGAACACGCCGAGCGCCAGCGCGGGCAAACCGGCGGCCAAGATAAACGACGACGATTGACGCCCCGCTTTGCCGCTTAGAAAACGTCCAAAATCGTTCAGACCGCTTCCGCCGCAGTATACTGATTGGATGGCATAGTCAACGATTTCCGGCAATCTCAGTTTTCTGCCTGATTGCAAAAGCCCGAAACAGAACATCAGGCCGAGGGCGAAAACGGTTGTGACGACAAAGCCGCCCCACAGCAATTTCAATGAGACCAATGCCAAGAGGAAAAAGACCAGAATCGACCGGGTGGAGAACAATGGTTTTACCGATCCGAACCAGAAAAGCAGTGAGCAACCGAAAATCAAGGCAGCCATTCCGGCACTGCAATACCAAGAAGCGGCCCCATGATAAACGGTCGCATCGGCCAGAACCACGCCAAGCACGACGGCGAAGATTTCCCGCCACGAAACGCGGACAGCGGGTCCCGACACCGGGGACGGCGGTTCCGGCGGCACTTTGAAGAAGAGTTCATTCGGCGTAAAACCGTTGACGGCCATCGAAATGCCTCAATAGCTGTGTTGCATAACCCTCAAACCGGCGTCCCTGTGGGATTTTTTGGCGTCTGTGCAACTCGCGCGTAACCGCGTTTGTTTCCGAAAAAGGCCTATTCTTCGCTTTTCTCGACTTTTTTCTTGCCGTAACCGGCATTGGCGAATTTGCTCTTGAATTTTTCGATTCGACCGGCCGTATCGACGAACTTCAGCTTGCCGGTGTAAAACGGGTGGCAAGCATTGCAAATATCGACTTTGAGTTCCGGTTTCGTGGCGCGGGTGACAAATTCGTTTCCGCAACCGCAACGGACTTTCGCTTCAACGTACTTGGGGTGAATGTTTTTTTGCATGGCAAACTCTCTCAATATCAGTATTGTTTCTTGGTTTTTGGCAAGAATGGAATCGAAAAAAACGACAGACCAAGGGAGTATACCCGTTTACCGCGTTTTGGCAAGAGGTGCGTGCCGTGTACGTCCGCCGCTCAAAAACGCAATACGCCGTCAATGGCAAAACTGAACATGTCACTTTTTGACTGACCTGTGTACACGCCGCCTTGGCCAAAGACTTTTACATTCGACCAATCGTAGCGGATTTCAGGCCGGATCGTGAGCAATCGTGTCGGCTTCCAGTTTGCGCCCAGCGTTATCTCGTAATAATCCTTGCCGGAGAGTTCCCCATACGGCACGGACCATGAGCCTTTTTGAATGCGGCTGTGGCCGTCGTCACGGAACCATTCGCCGCGGAGACCGAACGACCATTTTTCGTTCCATCGATACTGAAGATACTGAGCCAGCGAAATCCACCGGGCCGGACTGCGGCGTTCCGTCATATCGTTCGTCGTGAACGCCCCATCTTCTTCATAACCAAAAGTGTGTTCGAGTGCATAGTGCCAGCGGCGTCCGATTTTGTGCTGATAAGTCAGCGCATAATTCGTCCGGTTGTCGTTGCCCCGCAGCGTGTCAGGGCCGCTGTGAACCACGAACGACAGGGCACGGCGTTTATCCAGACTTTGATATTTCAGTCCCAGCATGCCCATACCGTTGCCTGTCGGCGTGTCGAAAATATTCCAGCCGGAAGTGAAACCGCCGATGGCGGAAAGTCGCGGGCCGAGTTTCAACGTTGCCGTCGCGCCCGTGACCGTGACGGGCTGGCCGTACATGAAACTGTAGGAATGCGAGTAGAAAAAATTCTGTGGCGACATGGCCGATTCGAGGCCCATTGCGGCGAAGAAATGACCGACTTTGAGCGTCACGCCGTATCCGTAGGGCATGAAAATTTCGCCGTAAACTTGTGGCAGGGACAGGCCGTAGAGGCCGGCCGTGCCGGCGCGACGTTGGCCGGTATTGGAATTCCAGTGTAGCATGGCCTCCAAGGGATCAAGCGTTTGATCGCCGGAAAAGCCTCGGTTGTGCGTTTCCAACCCCAATGAAGACGTGTAAAAATAATCGGTGCCGTAGAGCAAATCGACTCGACCGCCGAAATCCCAGTGGTTTTTGCGTGCGTCAATCCGCCTGCCCAGCGAAAGGTAGAGCTGATTCAAAACAGGCTCGCCGTTGCGGTCATTGAAACGGAGCGGGGCATTGTTGCGATCTTCAGGCCAATCGGTGTTCATCAACGAACCGACATCCGCCCAAGCGTCGAAGAACCATAAACCACTCCGCGACGCCGATCCGCAGCCGCCCCGACCGCAGGTTAATTCGTCGCAGGTGTGATTGTCATTTTTCGTGTAACGCTCTGCGGCAAAGCGGTCGTGATTTTGTCGTTCCGCGCGCCGCGTCGAAAGTTGTTTGCGCCGGAAAAATTCCTCCTTGAAAGCCTGCGGCACGTCCGGGGCGCGCGCCCAAAACATCGGCTGCCGAATAGGTGGCGTATCAGGCAGCGCGGTAGGCTCCGCAAGTTGCGAATCGGCTCGCTCTTGTGAAGCGGCTACGCCGGGTTCTTCAAGGGAGGCAACTTGTCGAATGGGATTCGTTTTTTCCGGGAGATTTTCCGTTTTGCTCGATTCTTGGCCGCCATTTTTATAGCGGGGCCTAAGCATGGTCGGCGGGTCCGGGGCCGCCTTTGCGCGGACACTGGGCGCGTAGACATTGGGCACGTAACCGCTGTTCCATTGTAGTGTATCCAGCCGTAACGTGTCTGGCGGCACTGGCACAGTGTCGGCATCGGGAAATGCGCCTTGGGCGTGCGACGGCGTGATCCAAACCAACGCAAGAAGCGGAAGAATCAGGAAAAAACCGAGGCGAATCAAACATTTGGCTGGAGGACACATGAAAAATTTTCTCGCTGTAGGATGATAGGATAAACTGTTTTCCACGGGAAAAACCGCCTGTCGATCCTGCTCCCGTTGAAAAATACCTATTTCCGAAAAGCGAATCAAGACGGATAGCCCGTTCGGAATAACCTATCGGACAGGAATAATCGGAATAACAAGAGAAAGCAGTGCAAATGGTATTGCCATCCTATTTTGCCCAAAATCACAACATGTCCAGCGGGTCTACGTCTACAATCCATTGCACATCATTCGACTTCATCGAAAGCGAAACATCCCGTACCGTTTCGCGCAGCCGTTCGCCGTTGGCGGCGTGAAGATGAATATGAAAGCGGAAAAAGCCGCGAAGTTTCGCAAACGGGGCCGGGGCTGGCCCAAGAATTTTGCCTTGGCTAGGTTCGAGACAGTGCTGTGGAGCACGGCGTTTTGCCAGCTCCGCCGCAAAATTTTGCGCGAAGTCCAAGGTTTTTGACTCGTTTTCTCCCCTGATGACGATGCGAATCATGCTCGAATACGGCGGATAGCCCAATAATTTCCTGATCGGGAGTTCCTGCACCACAAAATTTTCGTAGTCGTGCCGCGCTGCCGCCATGATCGCCGGATGGTCGGGGCTGAAGGTTTGTATAATCACCCTGCCGCCTTTTTCACTCCGGCCTGTTCGACCGGCCACTTGCGTGATCAGATGAAATGTACGCTCCGAAGCGCGGAAATCGGGCAAATGCAACGCCGTGTCGGCATTGATGACGCCCACCAGCGTGACATTCGGAAAATCGAGACCTTTCGCAATCATCTGCGTGCCGAGCAAAATGTCGACCTCACCGGCCCTGAAGCGGCTCAAAGCGCGCTCGTGTGCGCCGGGACCTTGCATGGTGTCGGTGTCCATTCGTAAAACGGACGCGTCGGGAAAGCGGCTGCGAATTTCCGTTTCCAATTTTTGCGTGCCGAAACCGCCGTAACGAATGCCACGAAACCGACAGGCCGGACAAGTTTCGGGTGCCGGAATTTGGTAATCGCAGTAATGGCAGAGTGCGATTTCCTCCAAGCGGTGATGTGTGAGCGAAACGTCACAATTCGGACATTTCACGGCCTCGCCGCACGAGGGGCACTGAATATGCGTCGAAAAGCCGCGGCGATTCAGCAACAGAATGACCTGGCCTTGTTCCTGCAACGAAGAATGAATCGCCCCGTGAAGTTGCCGGTGAATGGCCCCGCGAGTTTGACGATTTCGGACTTCTTCACGCAAATCGACGATTTCCACTCGCGGCAATGACAAGTTTTTGACACGGCGCGGCATCGAGATTCGTTTGAACTCGTCACACTCGGAGGCGTGCCAGGATTCCAGTGCGGGCGTGGCGGAACCGAGCACAAGCGGGCAACGTTCTTCTTCCGCTCGTTTTCGTGCAACATCGCGCGCATGGTAACGCGGGGCCGTATCCTGCTTGAACGAATTTTCATGTTCCTCGTCGATGATGATGATGCCCAGTCGGGCAAGCGGGGCAAAGACGGCACTTCTGGCCCCCACGACGACTTGCACGGCTCCGTCCGTGATGCTGGTCCATTGCCGGTGACGCTCCGCGTCGGTGAGATGGGAGTGCAGCACGGCCACATCGGGAAAGCGGCTTTTGAATCGCCCCACAGTTTGCGGTGTCAAACTGATTTCCGGCACAAGGACAATCGCTTGCCGCCCTCGCTTGACCGCCTGCTGGATCGCTTGGATATAAACCTCGGTTTTGCCGCTGCCCGTCACGCCGTGCAGCAAAAATGTTTCGTGCCGCCGCTCGTCGATGGCCGTGACAATTCGGTCGAACGCATGTTTTTGGTCGGCATTCAGTCGATGCGGATCGGATTTCCGAATCGTTTGCCCCTGTTCTGTTTCCACCTTTTGACGCCGGATCGTTTTGACTCGAATCAGGCCGAGTCGCCGAAGTGCTTCGATGGGCGCACTCGAACATTTGGCGGCTTTCTGCAACTCCATCGTACTCAGCGGCTCTTCGCTTAAACGTAGCGTTTCGAGAACGTGCAATTGTTTCGGTGTAAGTAAACCGCCGCGTTTCGACTGGCCTTCGAGTTGTTTTTGCTTTAGAACGGCGAGTCGCTTTTCAACGTCGGCGGCGGGAAAAAGCACGGAGGTCAAACGAGTGCCGGCATGAGAACGCACGCCGGCGGGAAGCACGGCCTCAAGCACCTGGCCGAGCGGGCAAAGATATTTCGTCGCAATCCACCGGGCAAGCCGTAACATCTTTTCGCCGATGAGACTTTGCGAGTCAATAAGAGATGCGACGGATTTCAGTCGACGGTTTTCACTCGATTCCGTGGAGCCGAACGGAACCACCTCGACGCAGTAGCCCGGCACGGAGCGATTTCCTCGCCCCAGAGGAACCATGACACGCATTCCGGCTTCGATGTGACCGGTCAGTTCCGCAGGCACGAGATAATCCAGCACGGCGTCATAGCCTGTGGGAAAAGCGACCTTTGCAATTTTTCTGTTGCGTAAATCGTCGCGTTCCCACGGCGGCAAATTTTGCGCCTCGTCGGAAACGGGTTGCGGATCGTCGTCGAAGAAGGAACGTTGTCGTTTCACGTTATTTTCGTACTTCGATTATTCCGTGATTTCCGTAAGTCGCCCTCGTTTTTGCGGCGGTTTCGACCCTATGGGTCAAAAAAGCCAAGACCGCCATCACATTTCTTTGCTTAAGCTCAATAACCGCTCGTTTGCCGCTGGGCCTCATAGAGGGCGATGCCCACACTGACGGACAGGTTCAGGCTTCGCGATTCTTCCGCAATGGGAATTTTCAAACACTGTTCCGGGGCGGCATCGAGAATGAAGTCGGGCAGACCGCGTGACTCGCAGCCGAAGACCAGCACGTCTTCAGGGCGGTATTGCACGTCGACGTAGGATTTTACCGCTTTTTTTGTAAAAAACCAGCAGCGACCGGGCAATTTCAGCCTGAGATCACTCCAGTCGTCGGCGGTTTGAACATTAAGAAATTGCCAGTAATCCATGCCGGAGCGGGCAATGCGGCGGTGATCGAGTTGAAAGCCCAGCGGCTTGACAAGAAAGAGGTCAGCCCCGGCGGCGACGCACGTTCTGCCCACCGCGCCGGTATTTTCCGGGATTTCAGGCTGGAATAAGACGATATGAAACATGGACTGGTAAAAAGGGATTGAAGGCTGATCGGGAACCAAGGGACGGTTATGGGGCACATCTGCGAGTCGACACGCAAGCATTACACTCGACGCATTTTACCTGCTTTTTTTCTTGGTGGCCGCTCTTGGCTCAAGAACGGTAAAAAAATGCCTTGTGGGTAACTTTATCATTCAACTGGCGTAGATCACATGTCCGATACTACCGTCACAGCCGTATGTTTGTTGATTTCCAAGGAAGGTTTTACTGTATGCGTTTGATTCTTTCCGAAGCATCGCCCATCGTCTCCACGGGACACCGGGCATGTCGCCATGACGTTTCGGGAATTTCGAAGTGTTTTCAGTATATCTGCAAATGACAAAACTGAACCAGTACACTGAGGTGGGCCAAACCATGTCTCCATTGAAGACCCGAAACACACCGAGATCGCGTTCACCCAGGGCAAGGACTTTCTTGAGGAGCGTCCTGCTGACCATTCTATTGGCAATGACCGGTACGGCAATGGCTTTGGAGGACGGTCGGCTGTTTCGTCCCTATCAGGCAGAGGCAATGGGCGGCAAACGCCGAGATCGGGACGGCCTCTATGCGTCGTTGTCGGCGATTTACTGGACCGTTTCCGCGCCGAAAGGAGCCTACATCGGGGCCACGACTCCCGGCGGTCAAAATGAGACCCGCGATTATTTTACCGGTTCGGCCATTCGATCTCAGACAAACGATATGAGTGCTTCCAATTTCAGCGAAGTGTTCAATATGGGCACGCGAGTTGAGGTTGGTAATCGGCGAGGCCATCACGGCTGGCACGTCAGCGGCTTCGGCTTGCCCAGTACGAGTTCTACGATTATAGCCGACAACGTCAATTTTGTGATTCGAGACGAAGGTTCCATTAACCTTGTCCCCACAGATACTTCCACGTTGATGGGCTATATGGGCGGTGCTTTTGTCACCGTTTGGGACCCCAATGCGGCACCGGGTCACCAGTTTGAAAATAAAGACCTCGTCAATTTGGACCCTACGACGCCGATTTACAACGTCGGAAGGCTTTGGGGCTGGTTCCCGCTCCACTATGACCCGGGCCCGGTTTTTACGGACGCGAAACTTGCGCCGGTTCCGATTATGTTCCACAAGATGAACGTGACGAATCGTGTAGAAAACTGGGGGCTTGAGTTAAGCTATACTTACAGGACTCACCCGTTCAAATGGGGCGGTCTCGAACTCATGGCGGGTGCTCGGTATTGGGAATTTGATGACAATTTCGTCATTGTCGGCACAGGCCCGGAGGCCTTGGTAAGCGACCTCGTCGTCGTCGAGGGAGAAGATGGGGAAGGGGGCGGAGGAGCTTTGACCGAGACGCCTTACCCGAACGTGAATGCGATGGGGCCTGTCAGTTTGCTTGCCACATTGGATGTGGATGCAAGGGGCTTGAACCGGATTATCGGCCCGCAGTTCGGTGCAAAATTTCAGAGACAGAATGGCCGATGGACGTTCGGATCGGAAATCCGATTCATGGCCGGTATCAATAATCAATCCCTCAGAACACAAGGCTATCTCGGAAAACACCTCGCATTCAACGGCGATATGGGCTACTGGAGCGTTTTGGCTCAAGGCGGTGCCGAGTCGGACGAAGAAGGCGGCGGTGCCAACTATCCCGGTACGCATGTGGACACTGCCATTTTGGATCAGATGTGGCAGCAGGGCGTGTATCCGTGGCTTCCAGTCGGCATGACGGGAACCGGCAACTACTTCAACCACAAATTGAGCAAGACCTATTTCTCTCCAGTCGTTGAATGGCGAATCGACGCCGACTGGAAGTGGACTGATGCCTTGAGTTTCAATGTCGGGTTCAACACCACTTTTGCCGACAACATTGCTCGCGGCTACCGGATTACGGATTTCAAGGTGGACAACACCAGCATTTTCGGCATTCGTGGCAGCCGCAACACTTCGGTTTTGGTCTACGGCGTGAACTTCGGTCTGAGGCTGCAACGCTAGAGTAGCGACGCCGGCGTGCAACGTAAAAAACGAACCCACCACGAACTGCGACCGGGAGGCCGCAGTTTTTTTGCGCCGATTACCGGAAAAGATCGGCCTCGATATGATAGGGCAATTCGCCATAACGGAAATTCTCGTTCACGTAGAGCACTCCGCCGACGTTGACGGCCTTCGTTCTGTAGGGCACTTTCAAATCGCCTGTGCAGTGAATGCTAATCATGTCGAAGGGGTTTTGTTCGGGCGAACAAAATTTGCAGTGCGCCACCGTCCGCACCAGCATGAAATTCTTGATGCCCGAAAGCTGGCGACCCGGATACATGAAGCCGCGAATGTAAATTTTGCGGTTGTCTTTGGCAATTTCCAAAATATGCTCCGGGAGCTTGTTCGTTTTCGGGTCCGGTCGAAGATCAAGATACGAAACGGGCGTGTAGCCGTAGGGGATGTGAAAATAATAATTCCAAATTCCCCAGCCAGCGGCCCCGATTCCCAGCACGAACGAAAAAATGATGCCCGTCATGGCAAAGTACCGGCCTGTATAGTCGAAGGGACAGGACAAAATGTTGTACAGGCCAAAAAGTCCGCAGAGAGCACCGACGAGCGGAAAGATCACAAACCAAGTGCTCAAAAGCATGAGCGGCGTGAACAGTGAAAAGACAAATGCCACGATGGCCAGTACGCTGAGTGCGCGATAACCAACAGTGATACCGCTCGATTTCAGTTCTTTTTTAGTGACCGTGCTGAGTGTTTGATCGAATTCTTGGGACATTCGGATGAGGGGGTAGATGCTCAGGAAGCGGGTGATAAGAAAACAGGACCACGCCTGCTCAGTCTAACGCATGGCCGACTCAGAGTAAAGGCCGTGCGAGGCGATGTATGCGGCAACGCTCGGCGGCACTTGAAAGCGAATGCTTTTCCCGGCGGCCACTGCGGTGCGAATCTGTGTGGAAGAAAGGTCGATTTGTGGCATTTGAACCGATTGGGTCGACATTTTAAGCTCAGGATCGTCCAGCCGGGGAGGGGCGGAACCGGACCGGCAAGCGATCAACAGCGTGGCGAGGCGACAAATGGTTTCGGGTTCCCGCCAGTTCGGCAGGTCATGGAACATGTCCGCCCCCATGATAAGAAATAGCTTTGAGCCGGTTTCAAGGGTTTGGGCAAAATGGCGAAGCGTTTCAACGGTAAAACTCGGCCCCGGTCTGTCGATTTCAAAACGGCTGACTTCAAATTCATCGCTGCCTTGCAGGGCCAGCCCGACCATACGGAAACGGTCCTCCGCAGATGCCTGGTAAGAATTTTTCCCGGCACGGTGGGGTGAAACGCCGGTTGGAATGAAGATGACTCGGTCGAGTTTCGCTTGGCACAGGCATGTTTCCGCAAGCAGAAGATGGCCCAGATGAATCGGATCAAACGCACCGCCGTAGATACCGTAACGCATGGTCGAAGAGCCGAAATACCGGCAAATTTTGGATTGCTTACTCTGGCTCCCATACTTTCCGTCGTGTTCGTTCCGGCCACGACAGTGCCGCCTATCTGTCCCAATGGAGCCACGATTTTATCAGACCTTGCGAAATTTTCCACCGTCTCGATAAGAAGTCGCTGATTTCACGGATCAATCGGGCAAGATTTGCTCATCCACGGCATGTAGAGATAGAAATCCGATAGTCGGGAAGGGGCCGAATCAAAAGGAGCCGGGTGTTGTCGTCGCACAAATACGTGTCGCGCAGTGCCCGGAGGTGAACCCGGCTTTTGTAGAGTGACGATGTACTCCCTACGAGGCCTATTCCTTTCCGCGTAAAATTTGAGCCGTCGGCCAAATGCCCCTTTGCGCGCGATTGCCGCAGCCCGGTTTTTATGCAGAGGGCTATGTATCCTAGAAAAAGTGTGAAGTTTATGATAGAGTGAAATAGAATGTTGCACCCCACCCAGGCCGATCAAGATCGTTTTTCCGCTCTCTTTTCCGAAATTTTTTCCGATCTCAATGCGACGATTTATTCCATGTTGCCGGATCGTGCCGCCCCGGAAGAAGTGTTGCAAAACACCGCCGTCGTGCTGTGGGAAAAATACCGAGCCGTGACGGACCCTTTGGAATTTCGCAAAATCGCTTTTACGGTCATGCGATTCCAAGTCCTTTCCTATAAAAGAGATCGACTGCGTGATCGCCTCTGTTTCGACGAAGGAATCATTTCTCTGATCGTCGATCCGGGAACCCTTGTGGAGACCACCTTTTCAAACGAAAGGGATATTTTGGAAAAAGGTCTTCAGGCGTTGTCCCAAGAGGAGCGAGAGTTGCTTTTCTCGGCGTATCAGCCCGGCGTCAAGATTACACACTTGGCATCCCAGCAGGGCAAAACGCCGATGTCGCTCTACAAGAAAATCCAAAAAATCAGAACACGCCTTATCGACCACATCAGAGCGGAAGAGGACAGAGAACGCCTACCTACGGCAAAAAGCGAAGAGGAAAGGCCGGTCCGAACCGCGTTTTGCGAACGATGATCGAACTGTGCCCCGTTTTCTCTGGAGTCCATAGAACATTATCAAAGTATCCCCATGACTGACCGAAACGAACTTATCCAGCATTATCTGGACCAGACAATCACTTCCGAGCAGCTTCACGAGTTTCAACTGTTGCTCAAATCAGACCCCACGGTTCGGCGGGATTTGTTGCTTTATTCTCGCTTGGACATTGCCATTCGGGATTATGTTCTTTTCCATGATTACATGGACGATCCGGGCGTGCGAGACCATGACGCCAAACTCCGCGAGCCGACCAAGTCCCAAACTGCGGCGTCCCAAACGGAAAAGACGGAGGCGGAAATGCTCAATCAACTGCTGAGTCACATTTTTCCCAACGCCAATTCTGAACCGGCATTGTGATTTTCCCCGCGTTTTCTCGCATTCACTCCGTTTTTCAAAAACATACCCGATGAAAATACTCGCCGTCTGCGGAAATGGTCTTGGAAGCAGCATGATTTTGAAAATCAAAATCGCTTCCGTTCTCAAAGAGCTTGGCGTGGCCAACGCCTCGGTCGAACACTGTGACTTGACCTCCGCCCCAGGCGAAAAGGCAGATGTCATCGTCGTGACAAAAGATTTGGCCTCCAACTTCCCGGACGCCTCGAACATCATCTCGCTGGCCAGCATTATGAGCACCGCCGAGTTAAAGGAAAAACTTCAAAAATATATTTCAACATAAAGCATGGACTTTTTAACTCCTTTTCTGCTCGACGCCCTCAGCACGCCGGCCATCCTCATCGGCCTCATCACGGCCTTGGGATTGTCGCTGCAAAAATCGTCCTTCAGCGACATCGTCAAGGGAACGATCAAGGCGACGCTGGGCTTCATCGTGCTTCAGTGGGGCGGAACCATTTTAGTGGCCTCCTTGGAAACGTTCGGCAAACTGTTTGAAGCGGGTTTTCAGCTTCAGGGCGTTGTGCCCAACAATGAGGCCATCGTGTCCATCGCTATTTCGAAGATCGGCTTCACCACCTCGCTCATTATGCTTTTCGGAATGATGGCCAATATTGTCATTGCGAGGTTGACGCCCATGAAGTTTATTTTCCTCACAGGCCATCACACCTTATTCATGGCCGCCCTGATTGCTGCCGTGTTTTATGCGGCAGGCTACACCGCCGCCCTGACAATCGTGGTCGGCTCCCTGATTCTCGGCTTCGTTCTCGCTTTTTTCCCTTGGACGGTTCAGTGGATCATGCGGAAAGTCACGGAGAGCGACGATTTTGCGCTCGGCCATTTCGGTAGCATGGGTTATCTTTTTGCGGCCTTGGTTGGCAAGTTCGCCGGCGGTCTGGGCAAACGATCCCCATCCATCGAAGAAATTGCCTTTCCGAAATCCCTGATGTTTTTCCGTGATACGACCGTCAGCATGGTGCTGACCATGCTTCCCTTATTTTTGGTCGTGGCAGGCGTGGCCTGTTATCGGATAGGGGGCGAAGCAATCGCACAGTTGGTCGGAGGCGACAAAAACATCATCGTCTTCTGTCTGATTGAATCAATTACTTTTGCGGCGGGAATTTACGTGGTGTTGCAGGGAGTGCGGCTCATCTTGGCCGAAATTTTGCCCGCCTTCAAAGGCATTTCCGACAAACTCGTCCCCAATGCCAAACCGGCCATGGACTGTCCCTTGGTTTTTCCCTTCGCACCCAATGCGGTGATCGCCGGTTTTTTATGCAGTTTTCTCGGCGGCCTCGTGGGCTTGGCTCTGTGCGGTGCATTGCGCTGGCCTTTGATCTTGCCGGGCGTAATCCCTCATTTTTTCTGCGGAGCCACGGCGGGAGTGTTCGCCAACGCGACGGGCGGCCGCCGCGGCTGCGTGATCGGGGCTTTTCTCCACGGCATTTTGATTACCTTCCTGCCCATCATGCTTTTGCCGGTTCTGGGGGAGCTTGGGTTTCAGAATACGACCTTCGGCGATTCGGATTTTGCCGTGGTTGGGACAATTTTGGGCAATGTCGTCGTTTTTCTGAAACACTTAGGGCTGTAGATTGATGACACTCGAAGATTTTTTGTTTGACAATAAAACGATTGCTCTGCGACAGGAAGCAAAAACGTGGCAGGAGGCCGTTCGCATCGCCACGGACTTGCTCGAAAACGTCGGTGTCGTCACGCCGGAGTATTTTCAAGGCATTCTGAAAAACGTCGAACAGAATGGCCCCTATTTTGTTCTCATACCCGCCGTGGCCATGCCCCATGCGGCCCCCGAATGCGGCGCGAAGGAGAACGGTTTTAGTTTGGTGACCCTGAAAACGCCCGTTGCCTTCGGGCATGAGGAGCATGATCCCGTCGAGATTATCCTCTGCATCGCCGCCAAGGATCGCAAGTCGTTGAACGAGGAAATGATTATCCAAATTATGAATCTGCTCGATTTTGCGGAAACGGTCGATCGCTTGAGGGCCGCCGGAAATTTTGATGATGTCCGAAAACTGTTCGCCGCGATACCGAAAACCGACGCATAAAGTGCCGCCCAAAACGCCGCATCGCCAACATACTTTTCTCCCCTTTCCCCCAAAAAGTGCCAAAAGTCACCATCGTCATCACGAACCCGACAGGACTACATACGCGGCCCGGCACGGAATTTGTTCGGCTGGCCAAAGGCTTTTCCAGTACCGTCACGATTCGTAAGGGTGATAAAAGCGCGAATGCAAAAAGCCTTGTCAAACTGCTCCAAATAGGCGTTTCGCAAGGCGATTCAATCACTCTTGAATGTGATGGTGACGACGGCGTGGACGCCCTGGAAAAGTTGCAGCAATTCATTCAAAACCTCACGGACTGATCCCGCCGTGCCGCCTGTCATGCCGCCGATTCAGGAAAAAGAATTTCAAGGAAAACCTGCCGCGCCCGGTTACGCACTCGCCAAGCCCGTCTTTTTTGTGACCGACACGGCGTCAACTGCGGCGGCGGAGCACGCTTTCAGGCTCAAGCCGCTTGAAAACATCTCGGTTGAAATGGAAATCGAATCCTATCGGCAGGCCGCTTCGACGGTCGTGACCCATTTCGCATCGAAGAAAGGCATGGCCGGGGCATCGGGCGACGAGCTTACCGCCCAGCTCATGGATGCCTACTGTGAATTGGTTGCGGATGAAGAGTTGGAAAAAGACATCGTCACAAAAATTCAAGAGTCGCAACAGACGGCCTGCGAAGCGACGCGACTTGTTTTTGGCGAATTGTTTGCGGCGATGGCCTCGATTGAAGACGAATACGCACGCCAACGAGCGGACGATTTACGGGCGGTTCGAGACAGGCTTCTCCGCGTTCTGGCCGGTTTGCCTGTGGAAAAAGTGCCGGACTTCCCGGAAGGCGGCGGCATTCTCTTCGGCGATGACCTGTCTCCGGCGGACACGGCCCTGATTCCCAAGGAAAGGCTTTTGGGAATCGTATCGCGCACGGGGGGGGCAACGTCCCATGTTGCCATTCTCGCCCGCAATTTGGAAATTCCGGCGATTGTCGGGGCCGAGTTCGAGTTGACGCCCGATGCGGAATCGGTTTTCATCGATGGTTTTTCCGGTCGAATCGTTTTCCAACCCGGCGCGGAACTTTGCCGGGAATGTGAAACGAACACAAGTGCCCTACGGCAGCAAAAACGACTGCTTGAAAAGTTCCGCGATCAACCCGCCGTCACAAAAAGCGGGCAGAAAATCGCCCTCCTCGCCAACATCGGCCATGACAGCGAAGTCGACTTGGCCAAAAAATTCGGTGCGGACGGCATCGGACTTTTCCGCACGGAATTTCTCTTTATGGACTCCGATCACGCCCCGTCCGAAGACGAGCAATTTCGAGCCTACAAGCATGTTCTCCAAGCCATGAACGACAAGCCCGTCACCATTCGGACTTTCGACGTCGGCGGGGACAAGCCGCTTTCCTATCTCCCTTTGCCGCAAGAGGCCAATCCCTTTCTCGGAATGCGAGGCTGCCGTCTGTACTCCGCGTTTTCCGAGGTGATTTTGACCCAGCTTCGGGCACTTTATCGTGCCTCCCCGTTTGGCCGCCTACGCATCATGTTTCCCATGGTCGTCCACGTTTCGGAGGTTGTGGATTTTCTGACTCAATCCGAAGAAGCCAAGGCCCAATTGGCGGCGAAACGGATTCCCTTTGACGAGTCGGTTCAACGGGGCATGATGATCGAAACGCCCGCCGCGGCGTTGATTGCCGACGAACTGCTGGCAATGGTCGATTTCGCCAGCTTGGGAACCAACGATTTGACGCAGTACACCCTGGCCGTGGATCGTGGCAACGAGCACATTGCGAGCCTGTACGACGCACGCCATCCCGCCGTGGTGAACTTGATCAAAACGGCTGCCGAGGCTGGCCGGCGACTCGAAAAACCCATCGGAATTTGCGGAGAATTAGCCTCCGACGAAATGATGATCCCCATTTTACTGGAATGTGGGCTAAACTCGCTCAGCATGGTTCCGGCACGGATACCGGATGCGAAACGCCGAATAGCTGAGCTTTGAGGCGACACGGAACGATGTTTTTGCAGAAATTGTGAAATTTTGTGCCAAAGTGTGGCAACTTTTTGTCGGTTCACGGAATGACATTACTAGACGAAACCAGAAACGCCTTCTTTTGGGACAAGAGAACCGATTGCTCTCCACACAAAACAGCACCCAGGGACTTTTCTTGGCGGAGAAGGAAATTTTGCCGCATATCGTCAGCGTATTTACATAAGCGATAGCACGAGGTAAATCCATGAAAGAATCTGTTTGCAAGGCCAGAAATGCCTTCACCTTGGTTGAACTCCTTGTCGTCATTGCCATCATCGGCGTATTGATCGCTCTTCTTCTTCCCGCAGTGCAAGCGGCACGCGAAGCGGCTCGGCGTATGCAATGCACGAACCACATGAAGCAATTTGGTACGGCCATTCACAATTTCGCCGATGCCAAGGGCGGCCTGCCGCCGTATACGCCGGGCGACTGCCGTGTGGGGACGTTCTTTCTCGTGGCTCCGTACTACGAGCAAGGGGCCATGTGGGAGATGCTGATGACGCAAACGGAAAACATGCTCCTCCGAACTCACGGCGAATGGTACAAAGTGCAGCCGGAGGAAATGAAAGACGCCTTGGCCGGCGTTCCGATTATGAAATGCCCCTCGCGCCGCAGCGGCGTGGCTAAGATGGAATTGGAAGACATGGGCGCCCCCGGCAACTGGGCGAGCGGCGACAATGCCCCGCTGGGACCGCGAGCCGATTATGCGATTCCGCTCAGCCGAGGCCCGCGGTTCGAGAATCCCCATGATTTTCAGGAAAGAGCGCACGGCATCAAATGGGATACCAACAGAGACCCGTGGGATCGTAACGCCATCGGCGTCGATTGCAGCCCGTTTCGTGTTTCCGTCGTGGAACGTCATACGGGTGACTGGTGGCTTGATCCGGGCTTTGTCAACTGGAAGCCGCGCGATACCTTTTCGTGGATCAAAGATGGCACGAGCAACCAATTTTTCATGGGCGAAAAGCATATTCCCGCCAGCCGCCTGAATCAATGCCCTGACATGGGCCAAGTTTGGGACTGCGGAATGCTGACTCCCGGCAACGACTGGAGGGAAGTGGGCTATGGACGGGGCATGGCGAATTTTGAGACGGAAATACAGCAGATCATCGTGAGCAATCCCGACGGCTTCGCCGACGGTCACCCCTTTCAGTATTCCTTTGGCTCGTGGCATCCGGGCACATGCAATTTCCTCATGGGCGATTCCGCCGTTCGGGGCGTGACCCCGGCAACAAGTATCCTGATTTTGTGTCAGTTCGGTTGCGTCAACGATGGCCAATCCGCGGCATTGCCGTAACGTCGATGACGAACAGAAAAACAAAACGTATACCGTGTATTTTTATGAAACATATTGCATTTGCTTTGGTGACGCTTTTGCTCGTCGGCTGCAACACCAAAACCCAAGTGACCGGCACGGTCACCTTTGAAGATGGAACGCCGCTCAAAGTCGGCTCGGTTGTGTTTACTTCCGATGTCATGTCAGCCCGTGGCCAACTGAATGAGCAGGGCCGATACACGCTTGAATCGACGGGAGCCGACGATGGCGTTCCCAATGGAAGTTACAAAGTCACCGTCATGGGAGCCGTCGAAGAAACCGGAACCGACGCCCAAGGGCAGCGACGGACGCAACAGCTCATCGACTCGAAATTTCAGTCGCCCGATTCGTCGGGGCTGTCCTGCGAGGTGAGCGGCACGACGACTTATGATTTTAAGGTCAGTCCGCCCGGACGCTGACAAATAGACGAATTGCCTGATGATTGCCGGCACGTAACGCTCTGCGTGGAAGGTGCGCGCCGATTCGACTTGATACCTGGTTATCCAATTTATATGGGGCAAATTTAATGAAAAACAATCAATTGTCAAAATGGAGGAGGGCAAAGTGCGGCCTTGGCCATTCCGCCTTTACTCTTGTTGAACTTCTAGTCGTGATTGCCATCATCGGCGTCCTGATCGCGCTTTTGTTGCCTGCCGTTCAAGCAGCCCGCGAAGCCGCGAGACGAATGCAATGCGGCAATAATCTGAAACAACTCGGTCTGGCCTTGCACAATTATCACGATACCCACAACGCCTTTCCGGGCGGAACCATGAGATACAAAGGTGGTGATTACCGGAAGTCGATGTTCATCGCACTGATGCCTTTCAGTGAACAAGGCCCTGCCTACGACGCGTATATTTCCTGCACCACCCAGTACAATCCGTGGGAATTTCACTTTGAGTACATGTCCAACATCGTCTGCCCTTCGGATTCCAATGGTCAGGCCACTTGGGACGGCAACAACAGTCCGGCGATCAGCTATCACGGCAGTGTGGGCGACTGGCCTGACCGAACCAATCAAAATGTCGTCCGAAATCCACGCGGTTTCTTCTCGCAATATAATGACGAGTGTCGCACCATGTCCGAGGTCTCGGATGGAACGACGAACACGATTGCCTTTTCCGAGGCCGTGATCGGTTTTGATGCCCGATTGCGAACTCGCGGTGGTGCGGCGGCGAATATCCAATTCACAACCGATAACGATCACGATCCTTCGGATGCGACAAACGGTTTTGACTCGTCGCTCTGCTGGGCCGCCTATGCAGGCGGCGGCCTGTATCACTTCGACGGCGGCGCGGTGAAAATGACCCGCAATGAAATTGGCCGACGGTTCGGCGATTCAGGCTCCTTTTTCTGCGTGTTCTCCACGATTTACCCGCCAAACGGGCCAAGTTGTACAAGAGCGGACTGCGGCGGCGGGCCGGGCGACCAGAGTGATCATAATGCTCGAATGGTGATTACGGCGACCAGTAACCACGCCAACGGCGTGCAGGCGGCTCTCGTCGACGGTTCGGTACGTTTCATTTCGGAAACGATTCAAACCCTTTCGACCGGTGTGGCCTATGATGCGACGACAAAGTTCATCGTCGCCGGCGGCCCGTCCAATTTCGGGCCTTGGGGTGCGTTGGGTTGTATCAACGACGGCGTTGCCTCACAATTGCCGTGAATCCGTTCAGACTTGTGTGGCCATTTCAGGATGAGAAGCGGCCACATCACCTCGCGGGACTGACGATTGGGAAACAACGACATCACTTTTCCCTCACAACTTTTCTTTCCATGATGAGCCACCTTTTGCATCGTTTGACTTGCGTATTTTTGTTTCTTTGTTTGCTTTCTTTCGAGGCGGCTTTGGCCGATCCGATGGCCGATGCCGTGGCCGTCTGGCAGATGGCTGGCCCCGCCAACGCACGCGACCCGGATGGCAAGGACGATAATGCCTTGACCGTTCATGGCAACGTTGCCTTGGGTGTGGCACTGGATGCAAAGGAGGCAGAGGCCTCAAAGCTCCGTGGCGGCGATGGAAAAGTGGCGAGGTTCGCCCAAGGCTCCTATCTTTCCACGGGAGGCGGCACAGACAGTAATCTGAACATTTCCGGCAGAACGATGACGATTGCATTACGGATCAAATCTGCCACAGGCGACTGGAATTGTCCCGTGCTGTCACGTCACGGCGGCCACGACAAATTGGCATACAATATCTATTCGAACGATGATCGGCTGGGTTGTGAATTTCGCACAACAAAGAACAACGGCCTGTTGTCCGCCTTGGTGGTTTTCTCGGACATACTGCCCGCCGAGAGTGGCCGGACGTCTTGGCATGACATCGTGTGCCGCGTGGACGGGGCCAAACTCGAAATGTTCGTCGACGGTCGTTGCGTGGACGAAAGTTTCATGCTGGGCGATTTTCAGGGCAATGATCTTCCTCTGCTTTTCGGCGCGGAAAATACTGGCGGCGGTTTGAAGGCCGGTTTTGAGGGCGACATGGATTATGTGGCCATCTGGAATCGTGCCTTGTTGAATGAGGAAATCATCACGTTGGCGGGCGGCAGGGATGTTGCCGACCTTCGCGAACGCACGGACCGGGGCATACCGGGCGAATCGCTGCAATACTGGCGTCCGCCGAACAATTATTATGTCGGGGACACATTGCCGTTTTGGAACGAAAAAACGCAACGTTTTCATTTCGCGTATCTGCTCGACCGGGAACATCACGGCGCGAAAAACGGATACGGCGCGCATCAGTGGGCGCAGGCGAGTTCGGCTGATCTTGCCAACTGGACGCATCACCCCCTGATTCTGCCTGTCACCGAGCAGTGGGAAGGCTCGATTTGCACAGGCTCCGTTTTCGAGTACGATGGCACATTCTACGCCTTTTATGCCACCCGCGCCGTGCGAGACGTGCCCGCTCCGAACGGGAATACCTACGAAGGCGAATTTGCCGCGTATGCGACCAGCAGCGATGGCATTCATTTCACGAAACAAGAACCAAACCCGCTTGTTGTTCTGAAACGGGAGGACGGTTATTCCCGCGCCGGACGCGATCCCGTCGTTTTTCAAGACGAACGCGACGGCGTTTTTCACATGTACATCACGTCGAACTACAAGGGCAACGGCTGCTGGGCGCATCTCACGTCGAAAGACCTGAAGGATTGGAAGCTCGCAAGGCCTGTTCTGGCCGGCGGCGGCGATCCTGAGTGCCCGGACTGGTTCAAGTGGGGCGACACCTACTACCTGATTATCAATTGGGGCAACGGTTTTTACCGTGTTTCAAAAACCCCGACAGGCCCTTGGGAGCGACCGGAAGGGCCGGACAAACTCATGGCCGGTGCGCCCCGCGTGCCCAAAACGGCAGCCTACAAAGACGGGCGTCGACTCATTACCGGCTGGACAAACGAAAACGGTTTCGGCGGCCATGCCGTTTTTCACGAGCTGATTCGCCACGCGGACGGCACACTGGGCGAAAAATTTGTCCCTGAAATGCTGCCCGAAACCGGGAAACCGGTCGTCGCTGAAAAGGAACTGACCGGCGAGGAAAAGGCATTTGAAGTCCCGGAAAATTATCGCCTACAGACGATTTTGGAATTTGACGCCGGTAAGTTGGATTCACTCGGCGAATGGACCATGACCTATTATCAGGATGCGTCGAACAAGGAATCCCTCCGTATCGTGCCCCGCGAGCGAGCGATTTATCTGGGGACTCGCAACAATCCCAAGCTGGAGAATGTCGATTTTTCAAGAGGCCGCCTCGTCTTGGACATGTTCCTGAAAAATCGTGTGGTCGACCTCTGTGTGGATGACGTGAAGGCTGTGACGAATACCGTGCCTTCATTTGAGTTCCGCGAAATCCGCATCAATGAGGTGAAACGCCGCGGGAATCAGGCGAAAGAGCCTGGATTCACGCTGAAGAATTTGTCCGTGTCACCTCTGAAATGAGCGATGCGCCGGTGCGTCATCCGGCACGCCGGATTCGGGCGAGATGCTTGTCCATGCGGCCGCGCCCGACCGTTTGGTTGCCGTATTTTCAGAATACGACAACGCGACTAGAGTCTCCCTGTTGACATTGGCCGGCGCATGGCGATAATTGGATAACTGATTTATTATTCAATATGCTGCCCTGCTGAAACAATGGCCCGTAGCGGTCTCCGTGTGTAGCGAAGTCCAGAAAGCCGCAGTTTCGCACCCGGGGATGGCAGAGATGTCGGGCCAAAGTTGATTCGCGGACCAGCAAATTCCGGCATTGCCGGTTTTTTCGCCAATGCCACATCATGGAGAAAACGATGTCACAGGACAAAACGCTGACGACACAGGCCGGTGCCCCGGTCGCCGACAACCAAAACATCCAGACCGCCGGACCGCACGGTCCCGCCCTGCTGCAAAACGTCTGGATGATGGAAAAACTCGCTCATTTCAACCGCGAGCGGATTCCCGAACGGGTCGTTCATGCCAAGGGGAGCGGGGCTTACGGGACACTGACCATTACCGGCGATATTACGAAATACACGAAAGCCAAGGTATTCACGCCCGGTAAAAAGACCGACCTGTTCGCGCGATTCTCGACCGTGGCTGGCGAGCGCGGTGCGGCCGACACCGAGCGCGACGTGCGCGGCTTCGCCATCAAATTTTACACCGAGGAAGGAAACTGGGACTTGGTCGGCAACAACACGCCGGTCTTTTTCATTCGTGATCCGCTCAAATTTCCCGATTTCATCCACACGCAGAAGCGCGACCCGAAAACGAATCTCCGCAGCAACACAGCGGCATGGGATTTCTGGTCGCTTTCGCCGGAAACGTTGCACCAAGTGATGATCCTGATGAGTGATCGCGGCATTCCGAGGAATCTGCGGCAGATGCACGGTTTCGGATCGCACACCTACAGTTTTTGGAACGACAAGAACGAACGGGTCTGGGTCAAGTTTCATTTCAAAACCTTGCAGGGCATTGCGAACTACACGAATGCCGAGGCCGCCGAGGTTGTCGGAAAGTGCCGCGAAGCCTCACAACGGGATATGTTCGAGAATATCCAAAACGGAAATTTTCCGAAATGGAGAATGTGCGTCCAAATCATGCCGGAGGCTGAGGCGAAGACGTATCGGTACAATCCGTTCGATCTGACAAAAGTATGGAGCCATAAGGATTATCCGCTGATCGAAGTTGGGATCATGGAGTTGAACCGTAACCCGGAAAACTATTTTGCTGAAGTGGAGCAGGCGGCCTTCGATCCGGGCAACGTCGTACCGGGCATCGGATTTTCGCCCGACAAAATGTTGCAAGGTCGGTTGTTCGCCTACGCCGATGCCGCGAGGCATCGAATCGGCGCAAACTACGAAACTCTGCCTGTCAACGCTCCCCGCTGTCCGATGAAAAATTATCAGCGCGACGGAGCCATGCGTTTTGACGGGAACGGAAGCGGCGTCAATTACGAGCCGAACAGTTTCGGCGGCCCGACACAATGTTCCTGCGCGCAGGAGCCGCCGCTTGATCTTGACGGCACGGCCTTCAACTTCAATCACCGCGAAGACAAGGATTATTATTCCCAACCGGGCGACCTGTTCCGTTTGCTGCTGGCGGACGAAAAGACGCGGCTGATGCAAAATGTTGCCGAAGCGATGGATGGAGTGCCGGAAAATATCCGTATCCGGGCTGTGGCACGGTTTTATCAGGCCGACAGGGATTGCGGACTCGGCATTGCGAAGAACCTGAAACTCGATGAAAAAGCGATACTCGCCGAAGTCGAACGGCAGCAAAAAGAGTAAACTTGCCGCACGACCGCCATTTCCGCCGGAGCCTGCCCTCGTCCTGATCGGGGCGGGAATGGCGGAAGAAAACAAAAACGATGCACGTTGATCTCCTCTGCGAATTTGGTTCCCTCAACGGCGGCGAGCAATCGATTTTGGCCTTGATTCCATTGCTCAAGCGATGGGGCGTGACGTTTCGCACGATCGCGCCGGGCAACGGTGCGTTGGTCGATGCGGCGAAAAAACTGGAGGTTGAAAGCGTTTGTTTCACTTTTGAACCGGGTGAGCCGCTTGCGCAGCGTCGATGTCGACTTGACGAGTTACTCAAGTCGCTTGCCCCCAAGTTTGTGCATGTCAACAGTCTCAACATGGGCCGGATTGCCGCGCCGGTGCTGCAAAAACAGAGAGTGCCCCACATCGTTCATTTACGTGACATTATCCGCCTCAACAAGACGGCCATCGCGGATTTGAACGTCGCCGACCAATTTCTTGCCGTCTCCGAAGCGACGAAAAAATTTCATCTTGAACAAGGTTTGGATGCGGCAAAATGCCACGTTTTATACAATGGCATTGATTTGGAGCGGTTTCGGCCAAGGTTGCCAACGGGACATCTGCATCGTGAGCTTGATCTGCCGCCGGGGACAAAACTGCTGGCCGTGATAGGGCAAATCGGGCTACGAAAAGGACAAGACGCGCTGCTGGAAATTCTGGCCCCGATTTTCGCCGCGCGAGATGACATTCATCTGTTGATCGTCGGACAACGTTGGTCGTCGAAACAGGAATCGGTGCAATTTGAACATCATTTATCACAGCGAACTCGTCAAGAGCCGTTTTATCGCAGCGAAAAAAGTCGTGTTCATTTTCTCGGAACACGCCGCGACATCCCCGAATTATTGAACGAACTGACTCTACTGGTTCATCCGGCGAGGCAGGAACCGCTTGGCCGGGTGCTGCTCGAAGCGGCGGCCTGCGGAGTGGCGGTGGTGGCCACCGATGTCGGCGGAACGCGGGAGATTTTCCCCGATACGAGCGC
>QMCD01000526.1_pt1 | contig 26606 bp, 18 predicted proteins | sample 1821841 | NCBI WGS metagenome assembly QMCD01 (sample SAMN01991225, study PRJNA193472) | Termite gut metagenome, whole genome shotgun sequencing project. | isolation source: worker | host: Macrotermes natalensis | reverse complement strand
ATACGAATCCGGATCAATTCTTTTTCCGGTGAATGCCCCAGCAGTTCGTGAAAACGCCGTATAAGCGTTCGATCCGACAGGGCAAGCCGTTCGGCCACCTCTTTGACCGAAATGCCTTGCACGGCACTCTCCTTCATCAGTCGAAGCGCTTGAAATACGTCGGGATCGTCGACGGCCATGATGTCGGTCGATTGTCGTGTAACGATTTCACCGGGAGCGATTCGGATCGGGAGCCGCGGGATGCGTTTGCCGCTAATCCTGAGATCAAGCAATTTGGCCGCCAGAAATCCCGTCTCGCGTCCGTTTACGGCGATGCTGGAAAGAGAAGGAGACGTCGCATTGCACAGCACGAGGTTGTTTTCAACGCCCAGGACGGCGATTTCATGCGGAATCGCAATGCCGGCCAGTTGGCAAAGATTGATGACGAAGATCGCTTGGCTGTCACTCGGACAAAACAGACCGGTCGGTTTCGGAATATGGCGAAGCCAACCAATGATTTTCTCTTCCATGCCTTTTTTCAAGGAAATGGTCATGGCCGTGTCGTTGCGATGCCGGCAAAACGGGCTTACAACGACTCTGGAACCGAAATGACGAACCGCACGTTCGTATTCGCGGCAAAAACCGTTTGACCACCAACAAGAGCCGGTCGAAAAATAAGCAAAATGCCGGAAGCCACGATCACGAAAATGTTCGGCGGCTTGAAGTCCGACCTGGCCGTCATCGCAATAGAGATCGGAAGTGGCGTTTTTGCCATCGTCAAGCAACTCGACGGTCGGGATATTCAACGCATGCAAAAGATTCCGGCCTTGTTGACCGACCGTCCGGGAAATAATGCCGTCAAACCGGAATTTTCTCAAGAGAGACGTTTCGCGGAGGAAGGGGCCGCTATCCTCGAAAAAGGTCGTCCAGTCGCCTTTTTCCAAGGCGTATTTCGTGATTCCCTCGATGATTTGGCGACCGTAGACGCGCGACGTTTCAATCAACAGGAGGATTCTTTTTCCGGTTCCACGCTTCCGTTCCATGACTGTCTACGCTCCACTGGGCAAATCGACTACGAGAAGGAGTCGATTGAGCAGGAAAAAAAGAATCACATTCGGTGAAAAAGCGTCAGCAGGGCAACGTATACCGTGAACGGCCTGAAACTACGGCATGTTTTTTCCCGCGTACAATCGCCTGCCGCCCGAACAAGCCGTTGATGTTATTATACAAACAGAAGTTAGGGGCGATTGAGTGCGACAGGCAGACTTGACCAAACAACCAATTTCATCGCGTTTCCAGTATATTCCCGGCTGCCCGTTTTCCTATCGGAAAGAAGGATATCCACAAACAAAAATCCATTTTTTCCGTGGGACGATCAAACCGGACGGTCTTTCCCGTCACATCATGAGATGTGATGTGTAGAGTAATCGTTGACGACATCGACGATGAAATTCATCTCCGTTTCCAGTAAGGTGGGGTTGAGCGGCAACGAAAACACTTCCTGGTGAATACGTTCCGAAATCGGGTACGAACGATCTTTCCACCCGGCATAAGCGTCCTGATGGTGCGGCGGAATCGGATAATGGATGACCGTACCGACGCCGTGGGCCGCGAGGTGGCGTTGAAATTCATCGCGATGTGAAGTCCGAACGGCGAAAATATGCCACGTCGAGACGTTTTCTTCCGGGACAACCGGCAGCACGATCGCGGGATTGACGATTTTCTCCAAATATCGTTGTGCAATTTTTTGTCGCGCGGCGTTCTGTTCGTCCAGAAAACGCAGTTTGACACGGAGGATCTCGTAGCGCTTTATGTACGTATCGTAATTGAATCCCGCCAAATTAATTAATGGTTTGCTCTTGACTTGATCGATGTTGTTTTTCTCAAATTGAGTCCTGAATGAAACATATCCGGTGGAATTGTTTTTAAGGGAGCGGCTTATCATGTCACGCTCATTGACAACCCAAGAAAGCGTAACTACGGCAATGCCCAGCAGTACAATCCAGTTTGGTTTGCGATTCCATATACAGGCGAGTATCCAGCACTGACAGGCGATCGCGATAAGAAATATCAACGAACACGCCGCAAACATATACGACGGCACGACAAGCAATATCACCCAATCCCACCAACGATAACAACGAGTAAAAAGATTCAATAAGGAATATGTCAGCAGCGGTATCCCGGCAATCGTTATCCCCATTACTTCATAGAAACCGAAACAGGAAAATAAAAATGCGACCATAATACCGGTCATGCAGCTTCGGTCGTCTTTGACGACATGCCGGGTCAATAATAAATACATCCCAACATAAGCAATGATATGAACAACGGAAAAATTTACGGCTAGCGCTGGAATCAAGCTGAAAATGTAGAATAACAGAATTACAAAATTCGGTAGCGTACAATACGTGCTCCCGCACATTATGCTATCGAGAGGACGTCTTGCAAAAAGCATAAACACATTTTCGCTCTGATTGACTTGCGATAAAATCAGCGACACACACCCGTCCAAAGTGTCGTGAAACCGATAATAGCCTGTTTCAGCCCTCATTATCATATAAGCACCGAACAGCGCAAAACCAATGATTGGCAAAGAGAACAGCAAGTAGGTGCATATACCGTTTCGGTAGAACGGCCAAACGAGGATCGTTCCCCATCGCCGCGGAATTTCCGGATTGCTACGACAGGTTTTATAACCACAGAAAAGCAAAAACGGTACAAAAGGCAATGCGGCGATACAAAGGAAATTGCCTAAATGAAATAACAACAGAGGCAAACCGGAAAATTGAGCGTATGATTCCGGCAGGATTTGAACCATATCAAACCGGTGATTTCCCGCCGCACCGGGAAGGACATGAATGTCGACATTGGAATATCCGGTCGCGTTTTCGATATAGCGTCGCCGATCCGTCGCCTTGCAATCGATTGAAACTTTTTTGGTCGGCAGGCCGTTTCCCGAAAAAATGAACTCATAAATTACGCCGTCGGAAAGTTTCCGCTTCTCCGCGGTTTCGGCAGATTCAAGGCCGATTTTCCAACGAGGTTTTTCCGCCGAAGTGTCTTTCAAGTGCAGGATGTCGTACTGTGCTTTCCCTTTGAAAACGGGATGTAGCAGGAAACCGTGTTGTTTTTTTGCACGAACGCTATTCTCGCTCTTTCCGACTTTTCATTCACCGGAATGACGACGGGTGAACCGGAAAGGCCATTCTCCGTATGGTCGGCGACGGTTTTCCATTCGCCGCTCCCGGTTGAAATCTCCACTTTCGGATAATAAACGCCGCCGGGATATTCGAATCGGATTTCCATCTCGCCGAGTTCGGTCCCGGGTGAGAACTCAGCCCCAATCCAGGCATTTCTATCATCTTCGGCGGGTTTCCATAACGTCGCAAAACTGTCGTCGGCCGCTTTTTCAATGGAAGTATCATCGGTGTTTTGCGAACTTGCCGTCCATGACGTCGGAGAAACTGTCGATCTTTTTTCCTCCTCGCCATTGGGAAAAACCTGCGTGTGTAAAGGAACGATCGTTTCGATTTCTTTTTTGCCGTCGTCAAACGTCAATTCGTTGATGCAAATTTGGCGATAAGCACTGTTCTTCTTGAACGGCAACCGATGGCGGTGATACAGAATATAGTATTTGTCGCGAAAAGAAAATATCGCGTGATGACCGGGCCCGTATACGTTCAGCGCCTTGTTCGTTTTCAAAATCGGACCGTTATTCGCTTCAGTAAAAGGTCCGAAAGGATTGTCGCCGACCGCGTAACGGACTTCGTAGGTATCATCGACGGTTTTTCCTTCGGAGTACGTCAGGTAATATTTGCCGTCATGCTTGAGCATGAAAGGACCTTCGAAATAATGCGACGGGGTCACCTCGACGGGCTTGGTTTTGAACGAGCGCATGTCGTCGTTCAATTCGGCGGCGAAGCAATGACCGTTGCTCCAATCCCAGCCCGAGCCCCAATACAGGTAAGCTTTTCCGTCGTCGTCGAGAAACGCTTCGGCGTCGATGACATGATAATATCTCGTTGTGTCGTGCGGAATCATCGGCTGATCGCCGAGCATGTTTTCCCAAGGGCCGAGCGGATGAGCGGCCTTTCCGCACCAGACTTCCGAACCGACGGAAACGTACATATAAAACGTGTCCCCTTTTTTAATCACCGAGGGAGCCCAAACCTTGGCGCCTTGCGATGTCTGCGACGTACAAGCCTTTTTTGTCGGCCAATTGAGCTTGTGAAAAGTCCAATTCTGAAAATCCTTCGAAACCCAACAGGCAAGGTAATCGGCGCCCCACGGGTCGACGGTCGCATACATGTAGAACGTCCCCTCGTGTTCGACGATGGAAGGATCGGCGAAGTAACCGGGGATAATCGGGTTATGCAACGTCGTTTCGGAAAAGGCTTTTCGGGATTCTCCCAAGAATACCGACAGGACCAGCAAGGAAATAACCGTAAGATATCGTTTCATCGTGTTCGATGCTCCGTAAACAGGGGTGATCGGCAATGCCGGGAAATGCCTGCCGCTATTTCCGTTGAACGACCGTCGTTCGCGTGATTTTTCGTAACTGGCGTTCGACCGCTTCGATATCGAAATCATCGTGAAGAATCTTTTCCGCCGTGAAGCAATCGCCTTCGCCGGTCCGTAGAACATGAATATATTTTCCGCGACTGTACACTACGAACAGTTTTCGATGCCTGCTCGACGGAGGATCGCCTAAATTCCCGCCGGTTGCATCCAAACCGTCCTGGAGAACAAGCGCCCGTAAAACACGTTCCCGGACATCGATGAACTTGCCGTCCCCTCCCCAAAAAGCGGCGAGTATCGTAAAGTCTTCTTCCGGGCTCAGCGTCGTGTAATAGGCCGGTTGCCCGTCGTGGAAACGGAGAGTTTTCGTCTCCTTGTTTTTGAGCGAGACGTCGATAAGGACGTGTTTGTTTTTGCCCGGCGCCGGGTCTTTGCCGATTTCACGATAACCGACGTCGAAATAAAAGAAGTGGTGGTGCAGAAACGCCTTTTCGCGAAAAATGTCGGTGACGTCTTCACGATTCTTGTCGTCGCCGTAAGTGACTTTGACGACCCTGAAGTCCTGTCCCCGCGATTCCGATACGAAATAAAACGGCACGAAAACAAAAGCGATCGAAAAAAGTTGCCTGTGCATGGTCAAGGTTCCTCTCCTTTCGCAAGTGCCTGGATTTCTTCGGGGGTTGCCGCACCGTTGTAGAGACGCATTTCGTCGTAGGCAAAACGTGACATGCCGGTCAGATAACTCTCGCCTTCCGAGCCGATCGTCTTCGTCGCGTCGGTTTCAAGAATCATCGCCTTTTCCTTGACGCCGCGAATCTGTTTCGGTTCCAGTCGCTTGCCGTCGATGTAAAGCAGGGCCTCCTCCTTGTCGGGGTCGAAGGTCACGGCGACGTGAACCCAACGGCCGGTCGGAAAGAAATCGTTTCGATTTCCCTGAACGGTTGATTCGTAAGGCCGATCAGATTCCACGGCGGCGCCCACGGAGAACTCCAACGGCGTATCGTCCCTCGTCAGCAGATGCCAACCGTTGTCGCCGACAAAACCGCGAGCCCAAAAGACGACTTGCGTCCCATGAAAGTTCTCCGGCGCCTTGAGCCAACAGGAAAAGGTCATTTTCCGGGGTTGGAGCTTTCGGGAACGTCCCAGGTCCAAGTACGAATCCCCTTTCAACTGCAAAGCCAGTCCGCTCTTTCCGGGAATGAACTCGGCGTAATCAGGCGAAGCAGGTCGATGCTCGAACGTTTTCAACGCGACCTCGTTTTCCGCGACCGCGCCGGCCTCTTCATGGAGATCGCCGTCGAACTTCATTTCAAAAATCGGCTTGAGCTTGTTGATGCCGATCGGCGAGAGCGATTTCGTCGCCGTTCGGATTTCCTCGACGGCATCGGCGAAATCGTCGGTCATGTTCGATTGTTTCAGAACGGCGAGCATCCGTTTGACAGCCGCTTGGTACGCCTTGAGACTTTCCGGCGTGTACCGAGCCTGCTTTTTATAATCGTTCGCAAAACGACGCGCGAATTCTCCGGGGACGTCAAACATACGCCATTCATATTGGCGTTTCACGATTCTGTCGCCGAAAGTCGCCGTCAACGTGATGATGTGCGGGTCGGCGACGTTTCGCTTTTGCGGCGTCCAACGGATCGTTCCGTCGTTTCCGACCGTCGCCGTCTCGGGAAGTCCCTCGAAAGAAAACGCGGCGCGATCTTTGTCCGCCGGAAAAGCGATGCGATATTCCGTTCCCGTATGAAAGTAATGTCGATCCACCTGGTCGAAATCGCGTTCTCGTACGACTTTCGGGTGTGTTTCCACGGATAGTATGCGCAGGGCCTGCTCGCCCGGCGCGAAATCGAGCGTGCCCAAATCGACTTGGGTCGCCCCACCTTGCAAGGTATAAATCGCCGTGTTGCTGCGGTGACAGGCCGTCGGAAGAACAAAGTCGAACTGTTTCCAATCACCGCCGGTGTCGGGGAGAAAAAGCGTACGAAGCGGGCGTTGTGCCAGAGTACGCGCCAATTCCAAACGGCACGATCCGTTGCTCCGGTACTTTAGGGAAACGATGCCGGTTCGCGGGAATCCCTGCCGTGGGACGGCAAAAGACGCCCCGTCGCCGGTGGCGTCCGCCCGGACGAAAGGAAAGCCGTCCTCTTCGAGAATAGCGACTTTACCATGACGGACGGAGCCGATCGCGGCAAGCGTCCGGACCGTTTCCGAAGGATGCGAAGGAAAGACTTTCGCAACGGGCGGATCGTCGAGAGCGGCCTCCGGAGTGAACAAGAGCGTGGCATTGCCGAAGAAATCCTGCGAATCATTCTCGGGCAAGCGGGTCTCGTAAGCCTGCGCGACGTATTGGAACCGTTCGTCGTTACGGTCCCATGTCTTTTCGTAGCGATAATGATTGTAGAGAATGCCCGAATAGGAATCGATCCGCCCCCGGTCGTTTTCATAGGCGATTTTTTGAAAATACACGTTGTCCTTGATTCTGACCCGGCAAGGAACGTAGGTCACGTCGATCCCGTAATTGTATCGGGCAATGTAATCGGTTCCGGCAAGGAGGCGGTCATCGAGAAATTGAAATGGATCGACCGCGTTCGAAGACCGACTGACTTCACCCGTTTCAGGATCGACGCGGGTTCCTTGCGAATGAATGATCCGAACGCAAGTCGACAAGGCGCCGACGTTGCCCCAGGCATGTCCCAAGTCGCGTCCCGATTCGACAAGCTGGAGGTTGGGCGGATCGATTTTCCGTCCGCTGAACGGATGTTCCGTGATTTCGCGTATCTGGTATTTGAGCGATCCGTTGGCTCCGCCGTGGTCGCCGAGTTTGTTGACCATGATTCGTTCCACGCCGACGGCATACCACTCTTTGTCGTCGAGAAAGATCGCGGCGGACAGCGTCGCCTGGTTGGCGATCGTATGCTGGTTCATCCAGAGCCACGTCCGATCGAAGAATCCTCGCGTCATCCCGATGATCCGCTTTAAGTCCGCCGTGTCCTCTTCCGTCCAGCGGGATTCTTCGGTTTGTCCTTGCGTGTAGCGTAATACTTCCGCCGTGAAACAGAATTTCCAGATGATGCATCCCCAATGAATGCCCTCGTCCCAATGCGTGATGCAGGACTTCAAATGACGATATTGGCGAAGGACTTCCAAGGCTCGCAACCTGTACCGCTCATCACCCGTAACGTACCACATGATGATCTGGCGGAAGGCGACGTCGGCGTCGCGCCGAACGGCACGGGCATGCGGATCGCCCGGCGGTCCCCAGGGTATTTCCGCAACACCGGTATAGTGCATCGCGGCGTTGATGTGCGTCCGACCGTTTTTACGGAAGGCTCGAAACGCGCCGAGCCAGGGTTCATTCCCCGCACGCACGTGCTTTTGCATCGTGTCCAGATACACTTTCGTCATTCCGACGCCGGGATGCGTGAAACCGGATTCCGGATGGACAAACGCCTCGACCGACGGTTGGAAGCCGGTAATTCCCAGTTCTTGCCAATGCGAACGGTTTTCCGCTTGGAGATCAACCCCGAGAAACGCAAGTATGCCCAAGGCGATCGCCGGGCAAACAACGTCTTTCTTGCACCGTTTAAGGAGTATCATCGGTTTTATAGCGGTAGATAAAGTCATCGACATCAATCCATCCCGATTCGGTTTTGTTATTGAAACAATAGATACCGATGCGGTCGCCCCTGTAACGGCCCCAGCCGAGTCGGCAGGTTTTGCCGAAGGGCTTGAAATCCTTGCCGTCCGTGCTAAAGAAAAAATCGGCTTTTCCGTCAAGGCCCCAAACCGACCGGAGCCAAATGAGATGATCGGTCCATTCGGAACCGGTCACCCGCTCTTCACCCGATTGGAATTCGAGCCGACGTTTTCCATCGTTTTGGCAAACGCCCATCATGGCGAACGACCCGGCATAATGGCACAGTCCCGCTCGTTGACCATCGGCCATGCCGGCAAGATCGATCCTGACAATGACTTCATTGCGTGCAGTACCGAAGCATCGTTGCGTCAATGTGTTGCCCGCCTTGAACAGATCGTCGTTTTGGAGAGGGCGAAACGCCTTGAGTCGCAGATGGCCGGGACGATCCGTGAGCGACCACATTTCGTTTCGCGGTTGATGATTCCACTCCCATTGAGGGCCGAGCGAGAGCTTGTCGAAGTCGTCGGACGATTGCGGGGTTTGAATCGGATAACAGTTGGACGGTTTTGCAGCTTGCCAGACCATCGTGCCGATTTTGTCTTTGTCCGGTTCTCCGATAATCGGCCAGCCGTCGATCCAATGGATCGGCAGCAAACTGGCAATCCGCCCCGCCCAGTAACCGGAACCGTGATGCGTCAGAAAGTACCATTTCCCATCGGGGCCTTCGACGATCCCGCCTTGATTCGGTTCGTTGAAATGACGTTGCGTTCGGCTTAACTGTTTTTTCTCCGTATAGGGGCCGGCAATGGACGACGCCCGCTGCATCATGACATAACGACCGTCGGAAACCTCGCTGTAAAAATGGTAATATGTTCCGTTGAATTTGTACAACTTGTTCGCCTCCCGCCCGGCGCCTTCATTGACCAGGACTTTGGAGTCCTCGATCAAGTTTTTCCCGTCCGGTGTCATGCGATACAGGTAAGTTTTATAACCTGCCGCGAAATGCGTCGCGACGAAATAAGCCCGGCCGTCATCGTCGAAAAACGGGCAACAATCATCCCAGCCCCGTTCGGCTTTCATGCAGTGCAGCGGCTCCCACGGCCCCGCCGGATCGCTTGCCGTCGTCATGAACAATCCCTCGTCGGGCGTACCGAAATAGAGATAATACTTTTCATTGTGATAACGAATCGCCCCGGCCCAGATTCCGCGACCATAACGGTTCATGCGATCCCAGTTCAGCTCCTTGCCGATTTGCGTTACGTCGGAAACGGCATGACCCTTAATCGTCCAATTGACGAGGTCTTTCGAGTGCAGGACAATCATGCCGGGCGAGTACTGGAACGTCGACGAAACGGCATAAAAATCATCACCGACGCGAATGCAATCGATGTCGCTGTAATCCGACGGCAGAACGGGATTCCGGTAGGTTCCATCCCCCTGGTCGCCCCAGTGCGACCATTCCCCCCATTTCGGCGGGTCTTGCGCAAACGTAAGGGCGCCGGTCAAGACAAACAGGATGAAAACGGCAAGCGGATATTTTTGTCGCATGTTTTCCGCGCTCTCCATTCCGTACTGAAAATCGTTGAAATTTCTCGAAGCCGACTATTCGGGAGCCTGCCCTCGAAAAACGCTACCGCCCGACAGACCGCCTGAAAGGTAAACGGGGGTTGAAGGAAAATTTCAACCGGCTTCGGTATAAAGGTCGTAAATCAATATCTTGCGATTGTTTTCGAACTGTTCGCCGGACCGCGGAGTGCCGTTATCTTTCCTTGATTTTGATCCGAACCGCTTTTCCAACGTCAACAATGTACATTCGCGTTCCTTTGGCAACCTCGATCACAAGCGGAGTCGTCTCCTCGTTTCCATATCGTTCCTCCACGACATAGAAATTGGCGGCGAGCCGGAGACCTTTCATCATTTCCGGAGTCGCCGTCTCTCCGGGGCGAAGACCGGGAACGGCATCTCCCGGCTCAAACTCGGTTTTGCTTACGATGACCTTGTATTTTCCGGATACGGCGCCCTTAAACCGATCCATCGTATACAGGACCGCTTTTCCCGACTCATCCGTAAGCCCCGCCGCGCTCCAGGAACCGCCCTCGATAGGGTGAAGCCTGACCACGGCACCGGGCAGCGTTTTCCCCTCTTGGGTAACGATGACATCACACGGAACGGGACTCGGCATACCGGGTGGAAGTTTTTCGCCGCATCCGTTCAGGAACAGTGCCGTCGTCAGGACAAAACAATACTGCAAAGGGAGTGGTGGTTTCATGACGACACCTTCCTTGTAATCGGGCTTTTTCACGGATAGCGACAATTCGCTCATGATTCTTACAGGACCGGTACGGCTTCGCCGCCATCCGGTGTGCCCAATGCACCCCAGATACCGAATTCACTTGCGCCCGAGGTGACTTGAGCCGGTTGCGCAACCCCCACCGTTGCGGCGTTGATCGTGTCCGGGATAAAGCGTACGCTTCCGTCGAACAAGGCGACATTGACACCGCCGGAATGATTACTCTGTGGCGGGAGCATGTGAACATCCTGATTTTCAAGGTTGCCTGTTTGTTGACATGCCGGTGAATTCGGGGGCATGACGGTACTGAAAGCGGTATACCTGGGGCGACCGTCAAAAAATCGTCCGCCGCGAATCGATTGGTTGGGTTGCCCCGCGTCATAACCACCGGTATGAACAGCAACGGTGGATGCAAATTCAATCCTGTTGCCGCCGGTCGTCAGTACCGAGAAGGAGCATTTTGCCGCCGTACCGCCGGGCGCGTTTCTATTATCAACGGCGTTGACCGCCGCGATGCCGCCCTTGACCAGTCGGGACATAACCGTCTGACTGATAATCGTTTCACTGATCGCCACCGTGTTGGAAGTACCGTCGGCGATGAAGGCGATATTCTTCTGAGCCCCCTTCTGGAAGACGGTACGGTTCTTGATATTTCCATTGGTGGCATGATTCGGGTCCCACATGGCATCGCCGATGGAAACCTCGCAGTTGGTTGGAGTATATCGCAAATCTTTACCGTTCGAGTCGGAAGGACAAAGTAACGAATTGATCGTTCCCTCAAAACTCTCGTGGGGCCACCAAGGGACGCTGAGTCCTGTATTCCAGGAGGGACCGTTCCGCATGTCATTGATTGCGTCATACCTCGCCTGTTGCTCGAAAAACGGCAACAACCGATAAATGACGCTGAAAGTGTCACTATCATGCGTGGTGGATATGTGTCCGGCCGCTTTAAGGTCTCTCAGTGCCGGAAAAACGCCGAACGAATCGTGGTGCAAATGCAACGCGTGCGTCAGTTGCTTCATGTTGTTCGAGCACTGCATCCGTCGCGCCGCCTCCCGGGCCGCTTGAACGGCGGGAAGCAACAGCGCGACCAACGCGCCGATGATCGCGATCACCACCAGAAGTTCCACCAGGGTAAAGGCATTTGTTTCTTTCATGGTTCCTCCTTTCCCGATTGTCGGGACAAATAAGCCGATTATATTGAATCCCGGTCAAGAACGTAAAATGTGAGGGATCGTTTCGCTCAGGGGATTTTCCATGCTGTTCTGTGGACGAACGCCGCCTCATTGATCGGGACAGGTTTCAAAACCGCTACGGAAGAGGAGCCGGTTCGCCATCGCTGACGCAGGTCAGACGCCAAAGCGTCGGCGGCGGGAAGGTGCGGGGGCAGGGACGGACGGAGCCGTCGCCGATGAGAATGTTCAATACGCCGGGATGAGAACTCCCAAGCGATTCGTTACCTTCCCGTCCTTGCGCGTTCCTCGTCTCCGACGCCGAATTGGGGTCGTTCGGTCCTCGTGCGATCATAGCGCCTTGGTTGGAAACGACACGGGCGACATTGGTGGCGTGGGCATCGTTATGGGCGAAATGATATCCGCCGTCCCACGACAACGCGGGATCCGTTGTCAAGTCATACGCCCAAGAAGGGATATGTTTTTCGGTAAAGATAAGCTGATTCGAAGTTCCGTCACTCCAAAAACTCATCTCATCGCGCACTGCCCATCGCTCGATTTTCGTACACGCATTTCCGTTCCCTCTTTCACCATTCGTCACGGTGGCGGCGTAGGTCAATTGAGGGAGGCGGAACGGCCCCCCGAAGGAGCTTGGTTTCTGGTCGTTATTGCCCCCGATATCATCCATGCAGTAACGATGCCACCAGGCCACCGTTCCGTTGAGCTTGGCCACCGGCGCGACGTAATCGCCCAACGGACCGGGACTCAACCGATCCGCGTTTTTGTACGTTTGGCCCGCGTGGCTCGACGGACATCGATAGAAAGAGACGCTTCCCATCTGCTTTTTCTGATCTTCGGTGAGGTTGAAGAACCAGGCGTTATTGCACTTGACAACACCGCCGTCGGCGGAACCGCGGAAAAGATTCTGCTCTTGCAGGAAACTGTAAAGAGCATCCTGTTCCGTAAAGGGGTACAACAACAAATGGATCGACGGTCGGTCCGCAAAAATACAGATCGGCGGCAACCCCCGATTCGTATCGTGGAAATTGTGGACCGCGACCCCGATTTGTTTGAGATGGTTCGAGCATTGCATCCGTCGCGCCGCCTCCCGGGCCGCTTGAACGGCGGGAAGCAACAGCATGACCAACGCGCCGATGATCGCGATCACCACCAGTAATTCAACGAGCGTAAACCCGTTTTTTCGAAATGTCATTTGAATGCCTCCTATTCTTTCGCGGTACAAATGGGGTGTAAAAAATGCGCACTCTCCATGTACGGAATTGTCGTTCCCGTTTGATCCGCTGTCAATCATAATTTTGCGCAGAAATCCTCCTGATATTGCGCACGGATTCGATCCGCCGTGAAAAAACACCAAATTTGCGCAAAAGTATACCAATTACGCGCAATCTTGCTTTTCCGAACCTGTTTTCCTGTAAAACCACATTGAAAAACCGACCGCAATGCCACGGTAGGTCATCCATTGTTAGATCATCCATTCCGGTTCCTGTTTGTGCGTCTGCCCGTCGTTATCGGGCGCCGAAAAATTTCACTTTGGGAAATTGCAACCGGCTCTGGCATTACCATTCGCCTGCCGCAATAACCGGGCAGCCCCCGAACGGAGGGTTTCCCACAGCCGTTCCGCTACGTAAAAAAGAGGGAGGCGGCACCCGATTCATTGCCTCAACGTACGGATTGCCGCTTGGACGCCTGCGCAATACCAGAAGATGTTTTGCGCAAATCAAGATTGACAAACAGTCGGCAGGCGACCATAATCTCACGTAGACTGCAAATGGCCTGAAACCGGCCTGAAACCGGCCTAAGACGGTTCTCGCGAACAATCGCCTGTCGCTCGAACGAAACGTGCAACCCGATATTTACAAGTACATTGCGGCGACGTTACGGCGAGTGGGTGCAGCAGGAAGTCGTCACCAAACAATCAATTTCACCGCGCAATTTCGCCGTGTTTCCAGCATAATTCGAGATCAAGTGTTTCACCGAAGTCGCCAACGCCCACGACAACGCCTCGGTTCGGCACAGCGACCCGACGGCCGACAAAACCGTCCTCGGCGGTTGATTTCCCATCCCCCCACTCCCCATATCCCATACCTATCACATGGAATTCTCCAACAAAACAGCCTTGATTACCGGTGCAACGGGAACGATCGGCAAAGAGATCGCCCGTCGCGTCATCGAAGAAGGCGGCAAGGCTTTTATCACGGATCTCGATCAAGCGAAATTGGACGTGATTTGTACGGAATTAGGGCCGGACGCCCAATCGCTCGCCGCCGACTGCACGCAAGCCGATCAGGTGTCAGCCGTCGTCGCCGCCTGCCAAAAGAATTTCGGGAACGGTAATTCCGGGCAAGGAATCGACATCCTGATCAACGTTGCCGGCGTGACGGGAAAAGGCGGGAAAATCGAGGAGATTTCCGAGGAAACCTGGGATTTCGTTTTCGCGGTCAATGTCAAGGGGACGTTTTTGTTCATTAAGGAGGTCATGCCGATCATGAAGGCGCAGGGTCACGGCTCGATCGTCAACTTTTCAAGCAAGTCCGGCAAGACCGGCTCCGCGTTGATGAGTGCCTACAGCGCCGCAAAGGGTGCCGTGATTACGCTGACACAGGCGCTCGCTTACGAAGTCGCGAAGCAGAACATCCGTGTCAACTGCGTCTGCCCGGGCATTACCGAGGCGACCGGCGTGTGGGACAACGTCTCGGCCGACTATATCAACAACATGAACATGCCGCGCGAGGAGATCGTCAGGACTTTCACGTCGAAAGTCCCGATGGGTCGCCTCGCCCGGATCGACGACGTCGTGAATGTCGCCTGTTTTCTCGCCTCGGATCGTGCCGCCTACATGACCGGCCAGGCGATCAACATCACCGGCGGTCGCGAAATGCACTAAAACTGTTGGGAATTGAGAGTGGATATACTGGAAACGCGATGAAAACGAATCATTGGTCAAGCCTGCCTGCCGCACTCACTCAACCATAACTGCTGTTCGTACAATGACATAAACGGACCGTTCGCGCGGCAGGCGATTGTGCGCGGGAACAGTTTCAGGCCGTTGACGGTGTCGTTGCGAGTCAAATGCGCGTCAATTATCAACTCGCGACGCTCAATGATAACCTCTTCACTATCAACCATCGACATGCTAAACACTTATTTGGACCATGCGGTGCTCGTTCCGGGCATGACCCGGCAGGAAGCGATCGACTGGATCAAAAGCGGAATCCAATACAAGGTCAAGACCGTCTGCGTCCGGCCTTGCGATATCGACTTTGCCGTGTCGCTTTGCAAAGGGACGGAAACGGCCGTTTCCTGCGTCCTGGGTTTTCCGCACGGAAACATCTGCACGGAATCGAAGGCCGCCGAGGCGGCGTTGTACTGCAAAAAAGGCGTTTCGGAAATCGACATGGTCGCCAACTACGGCTGGATCCGGAGCGGTCTTTGGGACGAAGTCCGCACCGATGTCAAAGCGGTCGTCGCCATCGCGCACGCAAGCAACGTCGCCGTCAAGGTGATTTTCGAAACGAGCCAATTGACGCTTGATGAAGTCGCCCGGACGACGGAAATCTGCATCGAATCCGGAGCCGATTTTGTGAAAACATCGACCGGTTTCAACGGCGAAGGAGCGACCGTGGAAGCGGTCGATCGCATGCTCAAAACGGCGGCGGGACGCATCAAAGTCAAACCCTCGGGCGGCATTCGCGATGCGGCGCGCGCCCGAATGTTCGTTGACAAGGGCGTCGACCGGCTCGGTGTGAACGGTTCCAGCACGCCGGCGATCTGCGGGGCCGCAACGACCGCATCCGACAAGGGAGGGTATTGAATGGACCTTCATCTCAAAAACAGGGTCGCCCTCGTCACCGGCGCCGCCAGCGGACTCGGTCGTTCGATCGCCGAAATCCTTGCCGGAGAAGGCGCCCGGGTCGCCGTCAACTATCGCACGCGCAAAGCGGAAGCCGACGTTTTCGTTGCGAATCTCCGAAAGAACTACGACGTCGAAACGATCGCCGTCCATGCCGATGTGTCCCGTGAAGACGACGTGCAAAAGATGTTCGAGGAAACCGAACAAAAACTCGGACCCGTCGACATCGCCGTCAACAACGCCGCGTACTGCGCGAATCCGGAGTGCGCGGCCCTGACACTCGACGAGTTCCGCAAGTGCGTCGACATCAATCTGCAAGGCATGTTCCTCGTCTGCCGGGAAACGGTACGCCGTTTGCGTACGAGAAAATCGCCGGGGAATATCGTCAACATATCCTCGCAAGCGGCCGTTCGCGCATCGCAGAGCGGCAAGACGGCGTACGATATGACCAAGGCCGGCATTTTGGGCTTTACCCGTTCGCTCGCACTGGAAACGGCGAAAGACAGAATCCTCGTCAACGCCGTCTTGCCCGGTTTAATGTATACCGACATCATCGCCCCCGCTTACGAAGCCGATCCGGACAAATTCAATAAACGTGCGCCACTGGGCCGTGTCGGACAAACCGATGAAATCGCGCAGGTCGCTGTTTTTCTTTGTTCCGACCGCGCAAGCTACATGACCGGCGCAACGGTCGATGTAAGCGGCGGACTCGCACTTCATTGAAATCGTCATGAAACACTATTTAATCGGCATCGACTGCGGTTCCACGATGGTGAAAGCGGCGATTTTCGACACGCTCGGCAAGGAGCTCGCCGTCGCGTCACGAAAAGTCGAACACATCTACCTGCGTCCGGACTGGACGGAAAACGACATGAACGCACTTTGGCGGAGCGTTTGCGAAGTGCTCCGCGACGTGATCGCCAAATCGGAAATCGACCCGAAAGCAATCGCCTGCGTGACCTGCACCGGGCACGGAAACGGCCTTTATCTTGTCGCGAAAGACGATACGCCGGCGCGTAACGGCATCCTCTCCTCGGATAATCGCGCACGAAAATACGTCGAACAGTGGACCGCCGGGGACGTTCTCGCCCGGATCCTGCCCAAGACGATGCAGAACCTTTGGGCTGCGCAACCGAACGCGTTACTTCGCTGGCTGATCGACAACGAACCGGAAACAATGGGCAACGTCAAGTGGCTCTTCATGGTCAAGGATTTCGTGCGCTATCGCTTGACCGGCGAGGCTTACATGGAGCTTTCCGACATGTCGGGCACGAGCCTGATCGACGTCGGTCGCGCGGCTTACGACGACGAAGTCCTGGAAGCCTGGGGGCTTTACGAGTGGAAACACATCATGCCGCCGTTGCGGCGTTCGGCGGAAATTTGCGGCACGATGACTCCGGAAGCCGCGGAGACCACCGGGCTCCTCGCCGGGACGCCCGTCGCCGGAGGCATGTTCGACATCGACGCCTGCGGTTTGGCCGTCGGGATGACCGACGAAACCCGTTTCTGCATGGTTGCCGGCACCTGGGGCAATAATCAATTCATTTCGAAAACGCCCGTCGTGGACCGCGAGATGTTCATGACCAGTTGCTACAGCATCGACGGCTATTACCTGATGCTCGAAGGGAGCGCGACGTCGGCCTCAAACCTCGAATGGTTCGTGTCGCAATTTTTTGAAAGCGACCGAAAACTGCTCGAAATCGACGGGATGTCCCATAATATTTACGCTCATTGCAGTGATCTGGTCGCCCAAACGAATCCGACCGACACGAATGTCGTTTTCCTGCCGTTTTTGTACGGAAGTCCCGTCGACCCGGACGCCAAAGCCTGTCTGTTCGGGCTCGATGGACGACACACGCGATCACACGTCATGCGGGCCGTATTCGAAGGAATTGTCTTCGGTCACCGCTGGCATGTCGAGCGACTTCGACGGTTTTGCGACGCACCGAAAACGATCCGACTGACGGGGGGAGCCGCGAACAGCGCTATCTGGGCGCAAATGTTCGCCGACGTTTTCCAGATCCCCGTCGAAATTCCGGCCGGAACCGAACTCGGTTGTTTCGGGGCCGCGATTTGCGGAGCAGTCGCCGTCGGAATTCATCCTTCGTATGAAGACGCCTGCAAAACGATGGTCAAGATCAATCGTCGATTCACACCCGATGCGGCGCTCGCCGATATTTACGACAAAAAATACGAACGCTACAAATTGTCGCTTGAAACGTTGGCGCCCGTTTGGCGCAAATTGTCGTAACACACCCCCCCCGTTCCCGATCCCGTAAATGCAAGCTGTTGTTTATCACGCCCCGGGCGATATTCGCATCGAAAACATTCCCGTCCCCGTTTGCGGCGAAGGTGAACTTCTCGTCCGCGTCGACGCGTGCGCCGTTTGCGGGACCGACTTGAAAAGCAAGTTTCACGGCAATCCCCGAATCAAGGCTCCGCTCGTCATGGGCCACGAATTTACGGGGCTCGTCGAGGAGATTTCTCCGTCGGCCAAAAAGGATTGGAAGATCGGCGACCGCGTCGTGATGGCGACGAGTATCTCGTGCGGAAAATGTTTTTACTGCCGGAAAGGTTGGCGGAATCTTTGCCTCGCACTGGCGCCGATGAGTTTTTCGTACCCCGGCGGGATGGCCGAATATGTTGCGATTCCGGCGCTGGCGCTGGAGGGTGGTCATGTCGTCAAGGTTCCGCGCGGAGTCGAAGCAACACATGCCACCTTGGCCGAACCGGCAAGCTGTGCGGTCAATTCCGTTCAACAATGTCGGATTCGAAGCGGCGATACCGTTCTGGTCATGGGCGCCGGTCCGATGGGGCTCCTCAACGCGGTCGTCGCCCGCGCATTCGGGGCCTCGAAAATTCTGCTGACCGAACTCAACCCGCTTCGCCGGCAACAGGCGGAAGGTTTTGAAATCGACCGGGTGATCGATCCGGCTTCGGAAGACGTTTTGCAAATTGTCCGTCAAGAAACCGACGGCGTTGGCGCCGACGTCGTGATCGTCGCCGCTCCGGCTGCGGCGCCGCAGGAACAGGCTCTTTCGTTGGTTCGCAAGCGGGGAACCGTTTGCCTGTTCGCCTCGCTTCCCGTCGGCAAGAGTATGCTCGACGTCGACAGCCGCTTGATTCACTACGGCGAAATCCGCGTCGTCGGCTCCAGCGATTCAACGCCGGAACATGTCCGCAAAGCCGTCGAACTGATCGCGTCGCATCAAATACCGTGCGAAAAAATCGCCTCGCATCGTCTGCCACTCGACCAAATCGACCGCGCCTTCGACTTGATGCAAAGCGGCGAGGCGTTGCGTGTCGTGTTGATTCCGAAATCGTTTAACCACGGAGAGTTCCCATGAAAGCGATCCCGTCGTTCCTACTCGCACTGATTTTTTCGTTTTCCTGCATCGTTCATGCCGTCGAACCGCTCACAAAGCCGTTCAAGGGGATCGTCCTACCCGACGGGATGAAACATCCCGACGGTATGACGGTTTGCCCGAAAACCGACGACATCATTCTGGCCGTCCCGACCGTCGGCGACAAAGGCAACGCATGGCTTCTTAAAATCGACAAAGAAGATAACGTCGCGCCCTATTTTGAACTCCAAGCCCATCCGGAAACGGGCCGCGTCACGCCACTCGGTATTTCCTTCGGCCCGGACGGACACCTGTACATTGCCGACAGTCAATGCCTCGGCGGAAATCCGAACCATAAGTCACGCATCCTTCGCGTCGTCCATGAAAACGGCAAGCCGGTCCGGGAAGAAACGCTCGTCACGGGAATCGTGCAGTCGAACGGTATCGAAATTCACGACGGGAAAATTTATCTCGCCGAGACGCAAATCGATCCGGCCATCGTCGAAATGCCGATGATCAGCGGCGTTTTTTGTTTCGATATCGCCGAATTGTCCGAAGGAAAGGCGTTGGACGTTTTGCCTTATCAACGCGACCCGCATTTCATTTTCAGTTTCACCACGACCGACGAAGAACGAAACGGCGCTCAAAAAGTCGGAGCCAACGGCATCGGTCTGGCACAGGACGGAACGCTTTACGTCGCGAATTTCGGCGACAGAAAAATCGTCGAAGTCAAGCTCGACACGAACGGCAAGAAGGTCGTTTCGTACCGTGATTTGAACGACGGCAAGGGGCCGCACGAAAGCGTCGACGGCTTGAAGGTCTGCCCGAGCGGCGTTCTTTCCAGCGACATTCTTTTCTTCGCCGATTTCGTCGGCAACGCAGTCTGCGTCATGAATCCGAAGAACGGCAAGACGCTTCTCGTCGCGAAAAACGGCTTGAATCCGAATGCCGAACAGAAAAAAGCCGGAGCTTTGGACCGTTGTTCGGAAGTCTGCCTGCGTGGCGACAAATTGTACGTTTCGAATATCGACCTCGAAGCGTCCGACGCACCGCATACGATCAGCGTCATCGACTTGAAAGGGATCGACTTCGACGAACTCCTGAAGTAATGCATAAAACTAACGGCAATAAGCCCAACGGATCGGTAAAGTTACGTCGCGTTCCGCAGGTCGCCGTCCTCGTCGGAATGACGAATTCCTACGGGCGCGACGTGTTGTACGGAATCGGAAAATATTTGAAAACGTACGGTCCCTGGAATATTCGCATCGATTACGAATTTTCCCGTTGGGAGCTTCCGCCCTGGCTCAAGAGCTGGCGGGGCGATGGAATCATATCACGGATCGCGAGCCCGAAAATCACGGAGTTCTCCCGCAAAACGGGCATTCCCGTGGTCGATTTGAACGAACGGACTTTTGCGCTGGAATTGCCGTATGTTTTTATCGACCAGGCCGCCGTGGGCCGTCTTGCGGCGGAACATCTGCTTGAACGCGGCTTTACGAACTTCGCGTACATCGGTCAGCGTGGAATCCTCTGGTCGGATGATCGTTGCCGGGGATTTCACGCAACGGTCGCGCCTCGCGCCCATTCATTCAACGAGTTTGAGGGAACGCCGTTTGCGGAATCCCGCGGAGATTCGAAATCGATCTATCGCAACAGCGTGTGGGAAGGCGAGACGCAAAAAATCCGTCGGTGGATTCCATCGCTTCCAAAGCCCTGCGGCGTCATGGCCTGTAATTCGTTTCGCGGCTTGCAGTTTCTGGAAATTTGCCGAAGTGCCGACATCGCCGTCCCCGAGGCGGTCGCGATGGTCTCGGGCGACGACGAACAAGCGGTATGTGAACTGACCGTACCCAGTTTGACCGCGGTTCGGCTGGACGGCGGAACGGTCGGTTATCGCACGGCGGAATTATTGGACAAAATGATGCACGGCGAGAAAATCGAAACCGAGCAAGTGCTTGTCCCACCGCAAGGGATCGTTCCCCGAAACTCGACGATGAGTTCCGCGATCGAAGACGGGACGCTCGGCAAGGCCCTCGAATATATCCGGGAAAACGCCCGATTCAACATCACGCCGGAAGACGTCGCCGAGCACATCCGTGTTTCGCTGAGAAAAATCCAGATGCTTTTCAAGGAGAAGCACCATCGGACTCTTCATGCACAAATTGTCGCGACCAAACTGGAAACGGTCGCGAAGTTGCTCCGGGAATCCGATTTGAACACCGCGGAAATCGCCCACCGCAGCGGATACAATTACGTCCAACAAATGAGCGACGCCTTTTTGGCCCGGTACGGCATGCGACCGGGCGCCTACCGCCGGATGCACACGAAGGAAAACAACTGAACGAGGTTATTCCCATGTACGTTTACGCACATTCGAGGCATGTCATGAAACGATTGTTATTTTTCGTCGCCCTTCTTTCACTTCAGAGCCCGGTTTTCGCTTACGACAACGGCGATGTTCCCGTGAACACCCCGGAGTCGGCGCGGCGTATGATCTTGAACCTGATCGACACTTTTGGCGATCAATATCCCAAAGGTGCGGAGTATCTCAAGGAAATCGACCGTACGGCCGAACTGATGCGCAAGGACGCCAGAAATCCCGAAGGACGACAACAATTCGACGCCGTTTTGCGCGAGGCCGCTTTGGCGAATCCCCTGCTCGACTTCGATAAAATTCTTGTCGTTCGTCGCAATACCCAGCGCGGCTGGGGTTTTGTCGGATTGAACTCCTATACCAACGACACGGTACGAAAACGTGGTTGGGACAACGAGCTGGCCATCGTCAGCGATTTGCGGACACAACCGAAAGTCACGCCGATTTATCGCCAACCGGGCGAGGCCGTGATCCGCGATCCCGACCTGCATTTCGACGGGAAACGAATCATGTTCTCCTCAGTCAAAGCGAACGACCGCTGGGCCGTTTTCGAAATTGACGTCGAGGGCGGGAATCTCCGCGAGCTGACGCCCGACGATCAAGGAGACGTCGACTGGTTCGATTCCTGTTATCTTCCCGAAGAGGGCCGGATTGTGACGGCATCGACTGCCGGAATGCAGGGTTTGCCGTGCGAAGACGGGAACAGGGTCATGGTCAACCTCTATCGCGTCGCAACCGGCAGATTGAAAACCGACGGCACATTCGAAGAGCCGGCACAAAATCGCCGGGTTCGGCAATTGACGTTCGAGCAGGACAGCGATTGGCACCCGAGTCTGTTGCACGACGGTCGCGTGATGTATTTGCGCTGGGAGTATTCCGATATTCCGCATTACATGAGCCGCATCCTTTTCGCCATGCAACCGGACGGACGTCAGCAAAGGGCGATTTGGGGCAGCGGTTCCTGCTTTCCGACCGCGTTCAAAAATCCGCGAGCCGTTCCGGGGCATCCGAGCATGGTACTCGGCGTGGTCAGCGGACATCACACGCAGGGCGGCGGCATACCGGAGGCAGGCCGCCTGATGTTGCTTGACCCGAGCATCGCCTCCAAATACCCTTTCCGTTACGATCCCTATTCGAAAGAATGGGGTGAAGAAGGTTCGCATATCAATCTTTACCCGCGGGTCTACCCGAAAGAAGTCACGGGCTGTGTCCAGGAGATTCCCGGATTCGGTCGCGACGTCGTCGGCAACATGTACGACAACCAGGGCGGCATCGCGAAGTATCGATTTGCCTACCCATATCCGCTGAGCGAAAATTATTACCTCGTCAGCATGAAGGAAGCGTCGCGAGGCATGTTCGGGCTGTATTTGGTCGACCGATTCGACAACATGATCAAGATCGTCGATTCGGACAAAGATTCGTTCTTTCATGCGATGCCGCTCGTTGCGCGCGAACGCCCTCCCATCCGCACCGACATGACCGATCCGGAAAACAAGGAAGGCACCATGTTCATCACCGACGTCTACCACGGTCCCGGCTTACAGGGCGTTCCACGGGGCACGGCGAAATCGTTGCGGATATTTGCCTACCACTACGGTTACCGTAACAGCGGCGGCCACGAATCGGTCGGCATGGTGTCCGGTTGGGACATCAAACGGGTTCTCGGAACCGTTCCGGTCGAGGAAGACGGTTCGGCCTGTTTCAAGGTCCCGGCTAATACGCCGATTTCGATCCAGGTTCTCGACGGCGAAGGGCAGGCGATCCAACTCATGCGGTCCTGGACGGTTTGCATGCCGGGCGAAGTGCAAAGTTGTATCGGTTGCCACGAAACGCCGCTGGATGTCACGCCGAGCAAACGAGCTGCGGCGGCCAATCAACCGCCAAGGGAGCTCACTCCTTGGTACGGGGCCGCGAGACCCTTCGGTTACGAAACGGAAATTCAGCCGCTGCTCGAAAAGCACTGCATTGCCTGCCACCACGATGAAAACAAGAAAGAGCGAGGGCTTTTGTCTTTCGAGGCACACCGCACCGGCAATTGGCGAACGGATACGTCCTATGCCTCGCTGAATCCTTTTCTCTGGCGGCCCGGCCCGGAATCGGACCTCAATATTCTGCCACCCATGGACTACCACGCCAGCGTCAGCGAGTTGATTCAGCGATTGAAAAAAGGTCATTACGACGTCCAATTGGATCGTGAGGCTTGGGAACGGCTGTACACATGGATCGACTTGAATGCGGCGTATCGCGGTCAATGGATCAATCCGACATACGAAGAGAGGCGTTTGGAGCTTTCCGAACTTTATGCCGATCTCGACACGAACCCGGAAGAGGAATATCGGCGATCTCTTGGTTCGGTACGAAAACACGAAATCAAAAAATTGAGCCCTGCCGCATTAGATGAAGTCGTTAAAAAACATGCCGTTTCAGACACTTTGAACACCGCGAACTGGCCGTTTGACCGGAATGCCGCCGTTCTGATGCAACGGGGCGAGGAAACGGTGCAACCGATGCTCGTTCTCGACTTGGGAACCGCGAGAGAGCCAAAAATCAAAGACATCGTGAAGCCGACTTCGACACCACGGTGGCCACTGAAGAATGGTATGCAACCCAACTCGCCGCCGGTGCCGGCCGTTCGAATCGACATGGGCGAAAATCGTCGTATTTCCTTCGTTCGGATTCCGGCGGGCGCATTCATCATGGGCCAACTCGACGGTTTGCCTGACGAACGCCGGCGCAAAGTCGTGAAGATCGAAAAACCGTTCTGGATTTCCGAGGCGGAAATTACGAACGGTCAATATGGAATCTTCGATCCTGACCACGACACGCGGTATCTCCGTGAAGACGGCAAAGATCATGTCACGCCGGGATATATCGCAAATCATCCGTCGCAACCGGTCGCGCGAATTTCGTTCCAGGAAGCGGAAGCGTTCTGCCGCCGACTTTCGGAAACAACCGGGAAAAAGGTTCAATTGCCGACGGAGGCCCAATGGGAATGGGCGGCCCGCGCCGGGACCGAGACGCCCTTCTGGTACGGAAACCGCGATACGGATTTCTCGAATTACGCCAATCTTTCCGGAGCCGAGGTGCGTCGAACGTACACCACTTGGGAAGCGGGAAGTACGCTACATCTCCGGCGTTCCTATCCGAGGGATTCGCTTTTCCCGCTCCGCGACGACCGGTTCGAGGACAAATGGATCGTGAGCGATTATGTGAAGCAATACGAGCCGAATCCGTGGGGGTTGTATGACATGATCGGCAATGTTTGGGAGTGGACGATCCCCGATTCAAACAACACACCGAAAGGCAAAGTCGTCGCTCGGGGTGGAAGCTGGAAGGATCGGCCAAAGGTCGTCGGAGCGTCCGCTCGAGCCGTTTACGAACCCTGGCAGAAAGTCATGAACGTCGGTTTCAGGCCGATTATTGTGGAAGAATAGCTATACTGCTCTCCGCGAAACAATGGAACCTTGGAGCCAGGCTCACCATTCGCGGCCAATGGGGCTTTATCGCAGTGTTCAGGAAACACCGTGCTCCGGAAACAGCGTGGCGAGTCTTTTCCGTCAATGACTGACTCTAGGCGGGGCGCAGCTTATGGAGGACCTCGCCGGCGTGATCGACGACGAGCACGCCTTCCGCTTCCCGGTTGCGCATCGATTCGACGTCGATGGAACGCCAATCACGATAATTCAGGGCGACCGCCTCCGTGTCGGCCTTCGAAATCCCGGTCGCGAGCGTTACGGTAATCCGAGGTTTCTCGATGCCGTTTTCGTAGGTTCCCAAGCCGCGGACGTGGGTCGAATGGGCCTTGACCCCGGCGGGAATATCCTTGAACCGTTCCGGCTGCTTGAGGAAATAATCGCGAACGTGATATCCGATTTTCCGGATGTTATCCCCGTGCGTGAAGGAAATTTCGCTGAAATGGGGAGCGTAAATAATCAGTTCGCCCCCGTCGGCCACGATCGGTTCGAGCTTGTACATGACCTTGCCGCCGGTCCAGAGTTCGTCGTACATTTCCGGGCACAGACCGAGAACGGTCCGGTAGGGCCCGGCCTTGTAGACGATGTGCAGTTTTCCGGACAAGTCCGCGGCATGCGACCAGGCTTCGCGCGGATCGCCGATAAACAATCCGGCCAGGTCGCCGTCGCGAACGACCAGGTTGACGTTCAGGACGGGCCGGGGCAGCATCCGGGCGGCCTCGTCGATCACGTCGCGAACCGGCGTTTTTTTCGTGCCGATAATGTCGAAGCAGGTGATGACCGCACCGAGCCAATGGAAAAAGTCGATGAAATCCCTGGTGCAGATTCCCGGAAAAAAGTATTTCAATCCGCCGGAAAAGCCGACGACTTCATGCGGATAGGTCGGGCCGAGAATCACCAGTTGATCGTAATCGAAAACGAGACGGTTGATCCCGATCGGGACGTCCTGCCGCATCAACCCGCCGGTAATTGTTTCGATCCGGTCGGCCGGAATCGTCCCGATTTCCCGAAAGGTCCCCGGTCGGGCCCAATCATGGTTGAAAATCCCGATATCGCCGTACCCGTCCTCGCGCTGCCGCCGGGAAAGTCCGAGCATATTATCGATCGCTTCGTCGGACATCGGCTGATGTGTTCCGAGCGCGATCAGAAAATCGAGCCGCCGGACCCGGTTGCGAAGCAGATCGACAACGCAGCGGAACAACATCGGCAGCGGGCAAGTCCGCGTATTGTCGGGAATCAGGACGAGCACACGTTTGCCATCGAGCTTCGCCTTGGAAAAACCTTCGGCAAGCGTTTCCCGCGCCTCGGCGTCCGTTATTGTTCCGTCCGGTTTGGAATGTCGGGCAAAAAGGGACATGAAAAAACATGGTTGAAGAAAAAGCGGCGAGAATATCGCGAAAACGCGCGGTTCATTCATACACTTTTCGAATCGTCTCACGGTCGACGGGCGCGATCACGCCTTTTTCCGTAATGATGCCGGCGATCAGCCCGGCGGGGGTCACATCGAACGCCGGATTGTATATGGCGACGCCGTCGGGTGCCGTTTGTTTGCCGAAACCGTGCGAAACCTCTTTCGGGTCGCGATCCTCGATCGGAATACCGCCGCCGTCGGCAAGCGTGAAATCGAACGTCGAAAAGGGTGCGGCGACGTAAAACGGTATGCCATGATGCTTTGCAAGCACCGCGACACCGTAGGTCCCGATCTTGTTGGCCGTATCGCCGTTCGACGCGATCCGGTCCGCGCCGACGATCACGCCGTTGATTTTTCCTTGTCGCATGACCATCGCGGCCATATTGTCACAGATGAGCGTCACGTCGATTCCGCGCTGAAGGAGTTCCCAGGCGGTTAGACGGGCCCCTTGCAGGAGCGGCCGGGTTTCATCGGCGTATACGTGGATTTTCTTCCCGGCTTCGGTCGCGGCGAAAAAGACGGCGAGCGCCGTCC